>Ga0207677_10000010_pt1 | contig 218007 bp, 188 predicted proteins | sample KBSMisM42_FD_184311 | JGI IMG/M metagenome (GOLD analysis project Ga0207677, IMG submission 184311) | Miscanthus rhizosphere microbial communities from Kellogg Biological Station, Michigan, USA - KBS Miscanthus M4-2 (SPAdes) (version 2) | ecosystem: Host-associated > Plants > Roots >...
TTCCACTCCGCGTCGCGATCGGGATTGTGCAGACGATGCGCGGCAGAGAACGTCAGGCGGGCGGTAACGATCATCAGCACATCACAAACCGGCGAGGGCGTTCCGCATTTCCGTCTGCCCGGCGATGAGCTTCGTGCGCACGCTCTGGAACCGCGCATCGCTGTCGAGGTAGCGAAACAGCGGATCGACGAGCACGTACGAAACGGTCGGCTCCTTCCGCTCCGAGGCCTTGTCCAGCGCATCGATGACGCCCTTCGAATCGGCCAGCATCGCATACACCTCGGCCGCGCTCGTCCAGTAGTCATCGCCCGGCTTCGATCCCGCCGCCGCGGCCTTCAGCTCGCTCTCCGCCTCGGCCCGCGCCCCCTTCTGCGCGGCGACATACGCCTTCAGCAGGTGCGCGCCGTACGCCGGGTCGTTCTGCTCGAGCTTCTTCAGCTCGAGGTCGGCGATCGGCATCGAATGACGCAGCACCGAGATGCGGCCGATCTTCAGCGACAGCGCCGGATTGTTCGGCGCGCCGACCTCGACGTCGTAGTACTTCTCGATCGCCGCTTCGATCTTGCCGTCGGCGAGCAGCAGGTCGGGCTCGTGAAACGCGACCTGTCCGGACGGGAGACGCTTCGCATCGGCGAGAAAGATGTTGAAGTGCTGCACGTCGCCGGCGCCGAACGCGTAACGTCCGAGGACGTTGAGCGCCTCCGCGTTGGACGGCTCGCGTTTGAGGATGCCGTCGTACGCGATGAGCGCATCGTGCACATTGCCCGCTGCCAGCGCCGCGTGCGCAACGGTCCGCTGCGCATCGAGATTGTCCGGCGCGAGCGTCGACACCTGCTTCGCGGCGGCGATCGCGTCCGCGGTCTTGCCGTGTTCCGTAAAGAACTTCATGGCGTAAAGCTGCGCCGGCAGGAAGCTCGGATCGGCCTTGATCGCGTTGCGCAGCGCGCTCTCGCTCTTGCCTGGATCGGACGCGGCGACGGCATCGGCGAACGCATTCACCGCGTCAGCCGAGGCGATGTTCGGCGCCGTCGTGTGTACCTGCGACGTCACCCATTGCACGATCGTCCGCACGCCCGCGGCGGCATCGAGCAGCGCGGCGGACGGGCCCTGCGCCTTGCCGGCGTTCGGCACGATCTCCGGACCGGCCGCGCCGGCGCGCAGCGTTGCGCCGACCGCCGTCACGTTGACGCCGGGCGCGTCGGCGATGCGGATCTGCGGCAGTCCGCGCAGGATCTCGATCGACGCGAGGCGGATCGCATTCGCGCGATCGTTCAACGTCGGATCGGTTCCTTCGATCGTGAACGGCTGCAGCAGCACCGCCGCCGGATGCGCGGCGGTCGGTGCCTGCGGCGCCGCGGTCACGTGTGCCACGACCGGCGCCGCTTCCGGCTTCCGGTTGCGCAGGACGACCCCTGCACCGCCGAGGATCATGATCATCGCAGCGGCAACGAGCATGCGCCGCTGCCGTGTCTTTTTCTCTTCGATCTCGGCCTCGGCGGCCAGCGCCGCTTCCTCTTCCGCGAGCTGCTTCTCGATCTCCTCGGTCGACGGAGTCGGTTCCACCGCCGGCTCCGGCGGCATGATCAGGTAGAGCTTCACGCCGCCGCGCGCGCCCGCGTCGCGCAGCCGCACCGCCGTCTTCGCCTTGATCGCGAAGGCCTCGGAAATGTAGAGCGTCTGCGGCGGCAGTTCGGCCAGCGCGGCGAAGCCGTTCGTCACCGGATCGCCGACCACCGAGCCGTCTTTCGTCGTCACCTCGCCCGCGTGCAGCAGCAGCCGCACCTGCAGCGGATCGCTCCCCTGCTGCTTGGGATGCAGATCGAACTCGCACTTGCGCCCCGCTTCGAGCGCGTTCTCCACCGACGGCATCTCCGCGACGACGCGCGCCGCGAACGGATCGACGATCTGTCCGTCGAAGAGATACACCGCTTCGCCGACGAGCTGCTGCATCCGCGCGGCCGCCTGCGTCGCCGCTTCACCTTCGAGCGCGTCCGCGTTCGCCAGGTCGGCGAGCAGCAGGAACGCCTTGCGCGATGCAGGGGCGCTCTGTGCCGCTTTCGTGCTGCGGATCGCCGCCTCCGACGCGAACGCCATCGCCTGCGGATCGGCCTTCGCCATCTCGTCGGTGATCAGCTTCACCTCTTTGTGCCGCTTGAATGGGTCCTTGAAGAGGCAGCGGCCCATGATCGAGAGCACGGCCGGATCGATGTTCGGATTCAGCGCCTTCGGCGACGGCGGCTGGCCTTCGACGATCATGCGCGCGACGTCCGAGGCGGTCGCGCCGCTGTACGGCGGCCGGCCCGTGGCCATCTCGTACATCACGATGCCGAGTGAGAAGATGTCGGTGAGCGTGTCGGCCTTCTGCGTCGCGATCTGTTCCGGCGCGAGGTAGCCGACCGCGCGCGCGTCATTCCCCTTCTGCTGATACGCGGGCGACGAGCCGTCGCGCCGCGGGAGGATGTTGTTGAGATTGAGGCCGGCGAGCTTCACCTCGCCGCCCCGCGTGACGAGGACGGAGTCGCCCGCGATGTTCTGATGCACGAGACCTTTCGAGTGCAGGAACTTCACGGCCTCGGCGAGCTGATAGGCGAGGCGGAAGAACGTCGCGCGGTCGAGCGGCTGGCCGCCGAGGTGCTTCGTGATCGAGACCGCGTCGAGCAACTCCATCACCATCAGCAGCATGTCGCCGGCCGGCAGGATTTCCACGACCGGCATCACGAACGGGTGCGACATCGCGCAAGCGACGCGCACGTCGCGGATCATCGAATCGCGCCGCGCCGGATCTTTCGGCAACTGCCGGCTGAGGATCTTGATCGCGACGTTCTTCCCGCTGCGCGTGTCCTCCGCTTTCCACACCAAGCTGCCGAGGCGCTCGATGAGGCGGAGGTAGAGCAGCGTGCCGCCGGGGATGACGGGGTCGATGGTGGACATCGAGTTATTGTACTTGGCTACTCTTCGCGGACATGGAGGAGCTGGCCGCCGGCGTCGACCGTGTCGCCCGCGCTGACGAAGATCTCGTCGACGACGCCGTCGACCGGCGACTGGATGTCGTTCTCCATCTTCATCGCCTCGAGGATCAGCAGGCTCTGGCCGCGGCTGACCGTCTCGCCGTTTTTCACCAGCAGCCGCACGACGCGGCCCGGCATCAGCGCCTTGAGGATCCCGCCCGCGCCGGCCGCATCGTCGTCGCTTCCCTTCCGCCGCAGCGCGAGCGGATCGACCATCTCCACGGCGATGTTCACGCCGCCGAGGGAGACGTGGTGCATCGTTCCCTCGCGATGATGCGCGAAGGCGAATTGCGTCCCGTCGTCGAGTCGCAGCGAATGGATCGAGCGGCCCGTTTCCACGACGTCGACGTCCATCCACGTCTCGCCGATCTTCACGCGATAGCCGCTGCCGGAGCGTTCGACCTCGACCGGGATGTCCGCGCCGTCGCGGCGGGCGATGAATCTCACGTCCTCACCTCCCTCGCCCCGCTTGCGGGGAGAGGGTGCCCGAAGGGCGGGTGAGGGGCCGCGCCACGGGCGAAAGACACCCCTCATCCGCCTGCGGCACCTTCTCCCCCGCGCGGCGAGGGAGAAGGCTATTCATGGCGCCCTCTCATCGCGCTGTGCCGTCCCGCGCGCTTCCACGGCGAATCCTCTTCCACCGGCAGCTGCACGCGATGCGATTCCTCGAACGCGAGGATCGCCGCGGCGGCGAGCGCGGCATTCACGCGCGTCTCATCCGCCGTATGCGCGAAGTCGATGCGCGGCAGCATCCGGTCGATGTAGCCGGTGTCGAAGTTCGCGTTTTTGAAGTCGTCGTTCTCCATGATCCAGGAGAAGAACGGGATGGTCGTCTCGATCCCTTCGACGCGGTACTCCATCAGCGCGCGCCTCATCCGCGCGATCGCCTCTTCGCGGTTCGACGCGTGACAGACGAGCTTGGAGAGCATCGGGTCGTAGTGCACCGGCACCGTATAGCCCGCGTAGACGCCGTTCTCGTTGCGCACGCCCGGTCCCTGCGGGAGGTTGAGATCGCGGATGAGTCCCGGCGACGGCGCGAACTTCCGCGACGGATCCTCGGCGTAGATGCGGCACTCGATCGCGTGCCCGTTCGGCTTGAGGTCCGACTGTTGGATCGTCAGCTTCTCGCCGCGCGCGACGCGCAGCTGCTCCTTCACCAGGTCGACGCCCCACACCATCTCGGTGACCGGATGCTCGACCTGCAGCCGCGTGTTCATTTCGAGGAAATAGAACTCGCGGTCGGGCCCCATCAGGCACTCGATCGTGCCGGTGGAGTAATAGTTCACCGCGGCCGCCGCCTTGACCGCCATCGCGCCGAGGCGCTCGCGCAGCTCCGCGTCGACGACGGGCGACGGACATTCCTCGACGACCTTCTGATGCCGCCGCTGCAGCGTGCATTCGCGCTCGCCGAAGTGAATGAGGTTGCCGTGCTGATCGCCGAGGATCTGCACTTCGATGTGGCGCGGCGAGCGGATGAATTTCTCCGCGTAGACCGAGCCGTCGCCGAAGAACGACTGCGCCTCGGAGGTCACGCGCTCGAACGCCTGCTGCAGATCTTCGTCGCGCTCGACGAGGCGCATCCCCTTGCCGCCGCCGCCCGCGCTCGCCTTCATCATGATCGGGAAGCCGGACGTGCGCGCGAAGTCGGCGATCTCTTCGTACGACTCGACCGGCTGGAGCAATCCGGGGACGACCGGCACACCCGCGGCCTGCATCCGCTGCCGCGACTCGGTTTTCGATCCCATCGCGTCGATCGATTCGGGCGACGGTCCGATGAACGTGATGCCGGCGTCGCGGCAGGCGCGGGCGAACGTCGCGTTCTCCGCGAGGAAGCCGTAGCCGGGATGGATCGCGTCGGCGCCGGTCTTCTTCGCCGCGTCGAGGATGCGGTCGATGCGCAGATAGCTCTCGCGCGACGGCGCGGGGCCGATCGGCATCGCCTGGTCCGCGTAGACGACGTGCAGCGCGGCGCGATCGGGCTCCGAATAGACCGCGACGGTCGGATAGCCGAGCTCGCGGCAGGCACGGATTACGCGTACCGCAATCTCGCCGCGATTCGCGATCAGCACTTTCATCGCGGCGCATTGTACGATTCGCGCCATGGCCGACGAAGCGATTCCATCACAGCGTACGCAGATTCTCTCCGGCGTCGTACAGACGCTGCTCAACGATCTGAAATCAGGAACGGGCGACAAGGATCGCCGCCGGCAGGTCGAGGAGTGGATGCGGACGCTCGCGGAGAAGTATCCCGAGTTCAACATCGAGACGGGACTCCGCGACTACTACCTCGCCGAGGCCCAGCGGCTGCGCAGCGAGTTCGACAAGGCGACGGAGCTGACCGAGAAGCTGTCGCTCGGCCGGAACATCGAGGCCTTCCTCGACCGCGCCGCCGATTACGAGCGGAGGATCTCGGAGAAGTAACGCGCGGGACCGACTCTTGCTGCATCGCTCTCCGTGTCCGAAGAACGCGCCACACGGCTGAGCCGCGAGCTACGCTGCACCAGATCCGCGCCGATGCGCCGCCGACGCGGCATCGTCGCGCTCTCGCTCGTCTCCTCCGCGGCGATGGGCGCGATCGCGCTGTACCAGACCGGCATCATCGAGCACCTCCCCGACCTCCCGCTCCCGCGCGCCGATGCGGACAAAGTCGATGCCTCCGCCGAAGCCTACTCCCGCTTCGACACCCCCGACGCCATCCTCGGACTCGGCAGCTACGCCGCGACGATGGCCCTCGCCGCGATGGGCGGCGCCGACCGCGCGACCGAAACGCCGTGGGTCCCGCTGGCCATGGCCGGCAAGATCGCGTTCGACGTCGCGAACGCGGCGCGCCTGACGATCGATCAATTCGTGAAGCAGAAGGCGTTCTGCACGCTCTGCCTCACCGCGGCCGCAGCGACATTCGCCATGCTGCCGCTCGCGGTGCCGGAGACGGTGGAGGCGATCCGGTCCGTCTGCCGCCGCCACCTTCAGGCGGCGGCAGACGTTGTCCATCAGTCGACATACACCCACGGCACGCCCATGTAGTTCGCATTGCCGTCTGCGAAATTCAACTGCGCCGTCGAGCCGCCGCCGCGCGCGTAGACGTAGAACGACGACGTGACGCGGAGATACGCCTGGTCCGCGCCGAGCAGGTCGGAGTAGTACATCGTGCGCCACCCGTCGAAACGGTCATTGACGTTGATGTTCTGGCTGTCGATGTCGAACACGTTCGTGCTGCCCGTTCCCTTGTAGTTGTACTGATAGCCGACCGCCGACAGATCGATCCGCGCATGCGCCTCCTTCGAATCCCAGAAGCCGTCATCGGAGTAGAGGATGTAGAAGCCGTGGAACGGCACCCAGATGGTGTGACCGTAATTGCGATTCGTCGGAGCGGTGTAGGTGAACCACCAGTCCATGTAGACGGTGAATGATCCGGCGCCGGTCCCGAAGATGCCGGAGCCCGCTCCGTTCGCGTAGTCCGACAGATCGATGTTGCCGGGGTTGTAGCCCTGCCAGTAGACGCTGCCGTCGGAGCCGTGCAGCGTGCCGTAGTACGGCGTGAACCAGCCGAGGGAGTTGGGGGCGATGAGCTGACCGCGGAACTGGCCGGGATGAGGGCCGGTCTCGTGCTGGTCGGCGGGGCGCGAGTCTCTCAACCGCTGCTTAGCCGATTCGACCAACGCTTTGGTCTGGCCCGTCGCCTCGTCGTGCTGCTTGTCGAGCTTGTCGAGTGTTTCGACGACTTCTTTCGGCAGGATGCGCTTGAGGGCGAGGAGCCGCCCCTGCCCGCGTGTTTCGAGGTCCTTGATGTGCTCCGCCTGCGCCCTCTGCAGCTTCACCACCTCCTCGCGACGCTCGGTCACGAGTTGCTCGAGGATCTTGTCGGAAGGATGGAACGTAGTATCAACTGGCATGGTCTCCTCCATGAGTTAGTCAGTCCGGTTGTCCGAGACGTGAGAACTTGTGCGCAGGCCTGCTGTGGAGAAGTGAGCGGGAGGGTGCAGGCGTTACATCTGTAGAGAACTATTTACAGACATCACAATTACGCGCATCCTCGCCCTGCTCTCGTCATTGACTTCGTACCGGGCGGTGCTATTCTCCGTCAGTAAATCCTGAACAACTGACGTAAGGCTAAACGGCAATTGCGACATGCTCGGAGGGCATCGCCATGACGAATGTTCGGCGCCAGGGACAGGTCGCGGCGCTCATCGTTTCCCTGTTCCTCGGTGGCCGTCTCTTCGCGCAAACGGACGATGCGAAAAAGGATGAAACGCCGCCGCCGGCGCCGCCGGTGAAGGAAGAGATCACCGTCACGGGCACGCGCTTCGAGCGGCCCATCGACCTCACGCCGCAGTCGATCAGCGTGCTGCCGTCCGAGACCATTCACGAGCGGCCGATGTGGAACGTGCAGTCGCTGCTGGAGGACGTGCCCGGCATCTCGTTCTCGCGCACCGGCGCGGTCGACGGCCAGATTGTCATCCGCGGCTTCAGCTCCACCGACTCGCGTATGGTCCTGTTCGTCGATGGCGACCGTTTCCGCGGACGCGTATCGCTCGAGTACAGCTTCCTCGATCCCAACGAGATCGACCGGATGGAGATCATCCGCGGGCCGGCCGCGGCGCTCTACGGCGCGGATGCGATGAACGGCGTGGTCAACGCCATCACCCATCGCGCGTCGGGCGATCCGCTGCAGAAAGGCTTCTCCCTCCGGCCGCGGCTCTACGCGTTCGGCGTCTCCAGCACGAACCGGATGGGCGCAACGCGGCTCGAGCTCCAGGGCGTCGGCAACGGCTTCGACATGCTGCTCGCGGGCAACTACCGCACCGCCGGAAACTACGACTCCCCGCACGGCGAGATCCCGAACAGCGACTTCACGATCCGCTCCTTCAACGCGCGCATCGGCTACTCCCCCACCGCCACGCGGCGCTTCGAGGTGATCGGGAAGCTGGCCAACGTCGAGACCGGACGGGCCAACGCTCCCGGAGCGCCGCTCGTCATCACGCGCAATGATCCGCTCCAGGAAGAGTCGCTCCGCCTCGCCTACACCGAGAGCCAGGTCTCGAGCTGGATCCAGGACGTCGAGGCCTCGGTCTACGTCCGCGACATGAACACGATCATCCGCAGCCGTACGGCCACCGCGGCGAACGGCAACGTGGAGTATCGCGACACCTGGGTCATCGGGCCGACGGTCTCGGGCGGCAAGCTGCTGGCGCGCTCGGTTCTCGGCAAGAGCGTGCTCTCGTACGGCGTCGATCTCTACAACGAGAACGTCCCGCCGTTCGAAGATGAAGTGCGCGTCGTGAACAAGGCGGGCAATCCGGTTTCGCTCAGTCCGCGCGCCGACCGCATCCGGGCCGTGGTGCAGACCGACGCCGGCGCGCTCGTTCACAACGACTGGGATCCGTCGCCGCAGTGGACGGTCTCGCTCGGCGGACGCTACGACGCGGTCCGCACGAACATCGATCCCAAGCCGGCGCCCGGCGAGAGTCCGCAGCTCTCCGCCGCCTTCGCCCGCAATCTGACGGCGAACGATCACGCGCTCACCGGCAGCGCCGGCGTGATCTTCCGGCCCGTCTCCGCGCTGCATTTCGTCGGCAACGTCAGCACGGCCTTCCGCACGCCGACGACGTTCGACAAGTCCGGCTCCGGCGTCGTCGGCGCGCTCAACACGTTGCCCAACGCCGACCTCAAGCCGGAGTCGAGCAAGACCTACGAAGCCGGCGCGCGCGTGCGCCTCGCGGCGCTCAACGTCAATCTCACCGCGTTCCGCAGCGAGTACGAAGACCTGCTGCAGTACGTGTTTCTGACCCCGGTCACGCGGCAGCGCCAGAACGTCGGCCGCGCGACGATGCAGGGCTTCGAGCTCGACGGAACCTACGAGATCACGAAGACGCTGGCCTGCCACTTCAACGCCGCGAACGTGCGCGGAACGAACACGGTGACGCATGTTCCGGTCCCGTACGTGCCGCCGCTGAACGGCCAGATCGCGCTGCGCCAGAACTGGACGAAGCAGCACTTCTGGACCGAGCTCACCGACCGCTGGTCGCGCGACAAGACCCGCATCGACCCGACGCAGGAGCGGCGCACCGACGGCTACCACGTCTTCAGTCTCTACAGCGGCACGGACCTCGGCCGCTTCCGTCCGGAGCTGAAGGCGTACCGGCTGACCGTGGGAGTCGAGAACCTCACCGACAAGGCGTACCGGCTTCCCGCCTCGCGCGAGCTCGTCGGATTTCCGGTGCTCGATACGAACCCGCTGCTCGAGCCGGGACGGTCGCTGACCATCAATCTCACGGCGGAGTTCTAGGGCGCGTTGGCGACGCCCCTCATCCGCGCTTCGCGCACCTTCTCCCCGCAAGCGGGGCGAAGGAGAATCGGCAGCGTACCCCCTCGCCCCGCTTGCGGGGAGAGGGTGGCCCTGAGCGCAGCGAAGGGCCGGGTGAGGGGCGCGGCCCTCGCGCTCATCATCCTTCTCGCAAATCCCGCCGCCGCGCAGACGCTGCGCGTCGCCATCCCGCAGGAAGTCGCCAACGTCACGCCGTACAGCCCCGGCACTCCGGAGACGCTGCTGGAGCTCGTCTACGACAAGCTGGCGGCGCCTTCGCCTTACCTCGGTAATGCAAAGCCGTGGCTGGCGACGGCGATCGTGCCGGAGGGGACCGACGGCCGTTCGTGGCGGATCACGCTGCGCGACAACGTGCGGTGGCACGACGGCGTGCCGTTCACGTCGGACGACGTCGTCTTCACGCTGCGCTACTACCGCGACGGCATCGCCAACCGCTGGACGCATCACGTCAGCGGCACGCCGAAGCTGACCACCATCGAGGCGCTCGACCGCCGGTCGCTGCGCATCCGTTGCCAGGATCCATGTCCGTCGTTCGACAAAGTCACGGCGGCGGACATCGTCATCCTCCCCGCGCATCTCTGGCAGTCGGTGCGCCAGCCGAATCTCTATCGCGGCCCGCTCATCGGCACCGGACCGTATCGCGTGGCGGAGCTCGCGCCCGGCCGTTTTCTCCGGCTGGTGGCGAACCGCGATTACTTCGGCGGCGTGCCGCTGGCGAAGCAGATCGTCGTCTCGTTCATCCGCAATCCGGCGACCGCGTTCGCGGCGTTGCGCGCGGGCGAGCTCGATCTCGTCGCCTCGCCCGTGCCGCCGGAGCTCCTCGGATCACTCGCGCGGCAGAAGGGACTCGCGGTGCGATCCGGCGGCGACGCGCTGCTCTTCGCGGTCGAGATGCGGATCAATTTCGAGCGCGCTCCGTTCAACGATCCCGAAATCCGCCGCGCCGTCGCGTATGCGATCAGTCCACGCGAAGTGCTGCAGCGCGTGGCGCTGGGACACGGCCAGCCGGGCACGTACCCCGCGCCTGCGAGTCCGTGGACGAAGCCCGGCATCGCGCAACTGAGCGACGACCCGCAAAAGGCGAAGGCGATTTTCGCCAGGCTGGGAAAGCGCAACCGGCGCTTCAGCCTGAAGGTCTCGAGCAGCGAACCGCTCCAGCAACGCGCCGCGCAGGTGGTCGCGCGGGAGCTCGGCGCGGCCGGACTCGACGTGCATGTCGAGGTCGTCGATCCGGCTCGGATCCGCGCGCTGTACACCGCGCGGCAGTTCGATTTCATGATCGCCGAGGTGACGCCGCACAACCTCGCTGACCCGGATCAATTGATCGTGTCGATCCTCGGCGGATACTTGTGGCGTGAAGGACTTCCCGATCCGGAGTGGAAGGCGGGCATCGCGAAATGGAAGGCCGCATCCACCGTCGCGGATCGGATGCAGGCCGGTTTCGCGCTGCAGGAGCTGCACGCACGCGCGCCCGCGACGCTGATGCTGTACTACCCGAGCATGGACTACGCGTATCGGCCGGCCGCCTTCGATCGCTGGCGCGCGGTGCCCGGCCTCGGCGTTTTTCACAAGTGGTCGCTGCTGCCATGAGCCGATCGACGCGCCTCGTTGGTTATCTCGTCGTGCTGTGGCTCGGCGCGACGGCGAACTTTCTTCTGCCGCGTCTCCTGCCGGGCGATCCGGTCGAGTTCCTGATCGGCGAAGAAGCCGGCCGGCTCAGCGCGCCGCAGCGGACCGCAGTGCTCGCGCAGTTCGGTCTCGATCAATCGTTGTCGCGGCAGTACGTCCGCTACTGGAGCGGCCTCGCGCGACTCGACCTCGGCACGTCCGTCTCGCGCGGCGTTCCGGTGCTGCGTCTCGTCGCGGAACGCCTGCCGTGGACGCTGCTCCTCGTCGGCAGCGCGATCGTCCTCTCGTTCGTCATCGGGTTCGCGCTCGCGGGTTGGTTCCACTGGGTGCGCAGCGCGCGAACGGCCGCCGGATTGATGTCGACCGTCCTCTTCTTCGGCTCGCTGCCGTCGTTCTGGGTCGGCATGGTCTTCATCGCAATCTTCGCGGTGACGCTCGGCTGGCTGCCGAGTCACGGCGTGATGACGCCGGGCATTCCACTCGCGTGGCGCGGCGTCGTGCGGCATTCGGTGCTGCCGGTCGCGGCGCTGACGCTCGGCTATCTGCCGTCGGTCTTTCTCGTCGCGCGGGCCGCGTTGCAGGAGGCGCTCGGCGAGGGCTACGTCGCGCTCGCGCGCTCGCACGGCGCGCGGCCGATCCGTGTGCTGCTGCGCCAGGCCGCGCCGATCGCGCTCCTGCCGCTGATCAATCAATTCGCCGTCAGCTTCGGCGGGCTGCTCGGAGGCACCGTCGTCGTCGAGACCGTCTTCGCCTGGCCCGGCCTCGGCTCGCTGCTGTATGAAGGCATCCTCGCGCTCGACTTCCCGCTGGTGCAAGGAGTGTTTCTCCTGCTCGTCTTCTCCGTCGTGCTGGCCAACTTCGCGGCCGACCTCGTGCAGCGGAGGCTCGACCCGCGTTTGCGCCGAACGGCGGAAGCGGTATGAGCACTCCGCGCCGCGCCGGCGCCATCGTCGTCGCGATCATGCTCCTCATCGCCGCGATCGGGCCGTGGCTCGCGCCGTTCGCTCCCGACGCGTGGGTCGCCGCGCCGTTCCAGCCGCCGTCGCGCGCGCACTGGCTCGGCACCGACGACATGGGGCAGGACCTCTGGAGCGCATGGCTGCACGGCGCGCGGCACTCGGTCGTCATCGCGTTGCTCGCGGCGTTCGGCGCGACCGCGCTCGGAACGTTCATCGGCGCGAGCGCCGGATATCGCAAAGGGCGATGGGACTTCATCGCCATGCGCATCGTCGACTTTCATCTCACGCTGCCGGCGCTGCCGCTCGTGCTCGTCGTGGCGTTCTACGCCGGCGCGAGCCGGACGATGTTGATCGCCGTCCTGATCTTCAGCTCGTGGGCGCGTTGCTCGCGAGAGATCCATCCGCAGGCCGCGGCGCTACGCGACGCCGATTTCATCGTCGCGGAGCGCGCGATGGGGGCGAGCGAAGGACGCATCCTCGTGCGTCACATCGTGCCGGTGCTGACGCCGATGATCCTCGCGCAGTTCGCGCGGCTCACGCAGCATGCAGTGCTGCTGGAGAGCGCGCTCTCGTTTCTCGGCCTCGGCGATCCGCGCTGGGTCAGCTGGGGCGGCACGCTCTACTATGCCAACGCGCGCGCCGCGTTCCTCGGCGACGCGTGGCTCTGGTGGGTGCTGCCGCCGGGACTCGGCATCGGCCTGCTCACCACCGGCTTCGCGCTGCTCGGCGTCGGCGAGCCGCGCGGCGCGGCGCTGCGGGCGGCGATGATCCCCGCCGGTGCGGCTCCCGAGTCCGATGACCGGCACCTGCTGCACGTCCGCGATCTCGCGGTCGGCTATCCGGGAGCGGCGGTGCTGCGCGACATCGAGCTGGATCTGTCCGAGGGTGAGGTTCATGGCTTGGTCGGGCTGTCGGGGGCGGGGAAGACGACGCTCGTGCAGACCATCCTCGGACTGCTGCCGCAGGCGCAGATCGTCAGCGGCGGCGTGTGGCTCGCGGGACGCGAACTGCTGCGCATGCCCGAGGGCGAGCGCCGCCGGCTGCGCGGCAAGGAGATCGCGTGGATCTCGCAGGCGGCGATGCAGTCGCTCAATCCGGTGCGCACCATCGGCTCGCAATTGCGCGAGGTTGCGCGTTTCGACGGCGACCGGCGCGGCGCCGACGCGCGTGTCGCGGATGCCCTCACGCAGGTCGGCCTCGGCGCGGAGTGGCTGCGCGCATATCCGCACCAGCTCTCCGGCGGCATGCGCCAGCGCGTCGTCATCGCGATGGTGCTCTGCCGGCAGCCGCGCGTCCTGCTCGCCGACGAGCCGGCGTCGGGGCTCGACCGCGACCGCGCGCTGGAGATCCTGACGCTGCTCACGCGCCTCTGCCGCGAACGGCGGATGGCGGTGCTGCTGATCTCGCACGATCTCGCGCTGATCGAGCGGCACTGCGACCGCGTGTCCATTCTCGACGGCGGCAGGATCGTCGAGACGGGACCGGCGGCCGCGCTGCTGATGTCACCGCAAAGCACGACCGGACGCGCGCTGGAGACGGCGCGGCGGAGAGTGCATGCGCCGCAGCAGAGGGGAGCAGACGTCTCGTCTGCTCAATCCGTCCTGACGATGTCGTCCGTCGACTTCGCATACGACACGCGGCCGGTGATCCGCCGACTCGACCTGGAGATTCGCGCGGGAGAATCGGTCGGACTGGTCGGCGCAAGCGGCGCCGGCAAGACGACGATCGCGCGTCTCGCGATGCGCTTGCTGCGGCCGCAGCGCGGTGCGGTCCGTCTCCTCGGCCGCGACCTCGGCACGCTGCACGGCCGCGAGCTACGCGCGCACATCCGCCATGCTCATCTCATCTTTCAGGATCCGTTCGCCGCGCTGCCGTGGCACCAGCGCGTGAAGACGATCGTCGCCGAGCCGCTCCGCCTCGCCGGCGCCGGCCGGAAAACGCAGCACGCCGCGGTGACCGCGGCCCTCGCCGAGGCCGGCCTCGTGCCGCCGGAAACGTACATCGAGCGCAACGTCGACACACTCTCCGGCGGCGAGCGCCAGCGCGTGGCGCTGGCCCGCGCGCTCATCGTGCAGCCGCACCTCATCATCGCCGACGAGCCGACGTCGATGCTCGACGGTCCGATGAAGTGGGCCTGGCTGGAGCGGCTCGAAGCGCTGCGCCGCGAGCACGGTCTCGCGGTGCTGCTGATCACGCACGAGCGCGATCAGGCGAACGCCGTCTGCGACCGCGTCGTGGAGCTGGAAGAAGGACGGCTGATCGAGGTGCCGGCTCCGCGCCGCGCAAGCTCGATTTCATGACGTATCGATTTCAATACTTGCCGCATAATGGCTGCGGGTTTTCCCATCCATCCATCGCAGGCCCCGTCGTCGTTTCCCTTCCAAGTGAAGAACGAGAGGAGATCTTCCATGCCTGATTGGTCCATCGTCATCTCAGATTCATCGGGACCCACAACGCTCACTCCTGATCCGCAGAATGTGCTGCAAAACGATGTGGTCTTCTGGTCGAACCGGACAGACTTCGACCAGACGATCACCCTCGATACCCAGCCCGGCGCCGCGCCGATGCTTGCACCGGCGTGGAATTCGTCGAGCCCCGCGTTCAAGGTCAACCTGGCGGCGGGCACGGAGCTGCCGTACACAGTCAAGTCGGCGAATGCCACGAGCGTGAAGGGAACCATCTCCGTCAAGTCAGCGCTCGCCGTGCTCTTGATGATGATGCTCGGCGGCCTCTTCGCTCCTCCACTGAAGGCGCAGGCGACCTGCGACGATCTCTTCGGAGTCCTCAACAAGGACAGGACCAAACGGGTGACGGAGCTGCCTCCCATTCCGGAGATCAAACGCGACAAGGACACCCATAAAGTCATCGGGACCCTGGCCACCACGGGCGAGAATCAGTACCTCGCGTTCCCCAAAGGGACGTTCCAGTCGGGCGACATCACGATGGCCAACATCACTTGCGCCAAGCAATGGGTGCGGGCCTATCGCATCGGACTTCCGCGCGACGACAACCAGGGCCCGAGCACTCCGACGACGCTGCCGGTCCCGGGTCCGACGATTCGCGCGCGCGTCGGCGACATCGTCGAGCTGACGTTCCTCAATCTCATCGACGGCCTCAACTTCCCCGGCACCGACGTCAAAGACCCGGTCACCGGCAAGCCGAAATGCGACGAGGCGCAGAACAACGCCGGCCAGATCTACCCGCAGACCAACACCACGCCGGGCAAAGTCGGGGACGTCTACCCGAACTGCTTCCACGGGTCGATCTTCACGAACGTGCACTATCACGGCACGCACACCAGCCCCAACTCGACCGCGGACAACGTGTTCCTCGAGATCGTCCCCTGGACGCGGGAGAACAACGAGAAGCGCGCGCGGACGATGCCGCCGAATTTCGACGACACCGTTCTCAAAAACACCTTCCGGGATTTCTTCACCCAGTGCGAGCAGCACCTCAATCTTCCCGACCGGGCGCAGCAGTGGCCGAAGTTGTGGGAAGACCTGCCGAAAACGTATCGCGACATGCAGGAAGCGCTGCTGAGCAAAGCGCAGCCCGATCTGTGGAAGAAGAACGAAGACGAGATCAAGGCCAACAGGTTCCCGCAGAACTACATCGGCGCGTTTCCCTACTGCTTCCGCCTCCCGGTCTACAACGACACGAACTTCCCTCCGGCGGCCCCGATGACGTCCGCCGAGGCGGCCGAAGGCGGCCATGAGGAGCACCAGCAACCGGCAGAGAGCGAGATGCCGTTGATCATGGGACAGGCGCCCGGGACGCACTGGTATCACGCCCACAAGCACGGCTCGACCACCATCAACGTCTCGAACGGCATGACCGGCCTGCTGATCATCGAGGGCCGCTACGACGACGAGATCAAGGCGTACTACGAAAAGAAGGGCAGCATCGAGGAGAAGCTCATCGTCCTCAATCAGCTCAACGTCACGCCGCGGCGCGAAGGCGGCAATACGCCGAGCCCGGGCGGGTACTTCTCGGTGAACGGCCGGCTGCAGCCGACCATCACGATGAAGCCGGGCGAGGTGCAGTGGTGGCGCATCGCCAACTCGTCGAGCCGTTCCGGCCTGATCTTCACGCCGCCGACGAACGGCGTGCATTGGAGACAGCTGGCCATCGACGGCGTGCAGTTCGTCAACAAGCGATACGTGGAGAGCCAGGATGCGCAGTTCGTGCTGGCCTCCGGCGGCCGCGTCGATCTGCTGGTCATGGCGCCGATGGACGGTCAGGGAAAGATCCCGGTCAAGGCCACTCACACGACCGATCCGTTGACCAACACCTCGACCACGCAGCTGCTCTTCAACATCGACATGGACACGTCGCACGGGACGCGCGACATGGGGTTCATGGACCGGTCGAACACCTACTTCCCTCCGTTCCTGAAAGACATCACGAGGGATGAGGTGAAGGCGCCGGAGAAGACCGTCCTCTTCGCCACCAACACCACTCCGGTCGATGGGAAGACTCCGATCTTCAACCGGCACACCATCAACGGCGAGCAGTTCCACGGCGAAGTGGGCGAGCACGTCACGTTGAACAAGGTCGAGCAGTGGAAGATCGTCAACGCGAGCTACGGCGGGACGAAGATCGCGCATCCGTTCCACATTCACATCAACCCGTTCCAGATCATCGAGGAGTTCGAGCCGAATGCGCTGCTGTCACCGGCGACGGCGGGCCCCGGCAAGGTAACCACGATCAAGGGGACCTCCACGGTGAAAGGGAGCGGATTCAACACGACCTTCCGCGTCGGCGACTTCATCACGATCACCGGCGAATCGGTGGCGAACGTAGTGTCGATCGTGAGCGACGACGAGCTGACGTTCAGCATCGCCGCGGCGAAGGGCGTCACCGATGCCGCGTACACCGTCGGCATTCCGGTCTACACGACCAACAAGGACGTCAAAGACCGCCATCCGGATCAGTGCTACATCGATCCGAACCAGGAGAGCAGCTGGCGTCCGTGCGGTCCGACCGAGCCTCCCGAGGGCGATGGCCGCAAGTGGTGGGACACCTTCTCGATCCCCTCGGGCCAGACGTTCTACACCAAGGGCGGACCGTCGACGGGAACGCAGATCCCCGGCTACTTCACCATGCGCAGCCGCTTCGTCGACTACTCCGGCCACTTCGTCCTGCACTGCCACATCCTCTCGCACGAGGACCGCGGCATGATGACGGGCGTCTTCGTCGGAGCGGAAGAACAACTGCCCTTCGCGCACCACTGATCCAACCCCACGGCGCGCCGGCCGCAAAGCCGGCGCGCCAGAATGGCGTATTGACGTCAGGATTGACTTACGTCATCATGTCTCCCGTTCAAGCCACCACAACTGAATAGGAGGAATCATGCGAGCTCCCCGGCTACTGCTCCCGGTCGTCGCTCTCCTCGTCTCGTTCACGTCCTTCGCGCAGACCCTTCCCCAGAACCCCGCGCCCACCTGTGTTGCTTCATCAACGACATTCAATTCATGGTTCGCATCCGGACCGCCCAGCCTCAATGGCGTGGTGAATCCGGCCAACAGCATCACCTTCCAACCGAACGACAACTGCGACTTCTATCTCTGGTCGCACCAGATGCTCCTCTGGCTGCTTTCTCCGGCGCCCGGCAACTACGGCGGAACGGGACGCGTCATGGACTCCGACGTCTTCTACGACGTCACGACGACGATCAACGGGAAGCGCTACTTCGTTCCTCATACGATCTTCCCACCCAACGCGACTGCGCAGGACAAAGCGCTCAAGATGGTCAATGTGCGCCCCGCGAAGCCGGGCCCGAACGGCTTGCCGGCCGTGATCGACCGGAAGGGCAACATCATTGAAGTTCTGCCTGCGGCCGTCAGTCCCAACAACAAGCCGCTCCTGCGCACCCAGGCCGGCAAGCTGGTCGAAGCCGCGCGGGTCACGGTCGGCCCCGACAAAAAGGCCGTCTTCCATGATGCGAACGGGAAGGTGATCGCACAGCCGAAGCTGAACATCCCCGCGAACCTGAAGGGCGCACGCGTCGGCGTGCGATTCTTCACCACGGATAACACGCCGATCATCGTCGGAGCGGACGGGACCGTCTTCGACGTGAGTCCTGCCCAGGCCGGCGGTTCCGCCGTGCTCCTGACGCAGACGGCGGCGACACCGGACGCCGCCGTCGTCTACTACACGATCCTGGCAAACGACGTCTACGCCTACTTCGCCAGCGGCGTGAATTCGGGGGCGATCACCGGACCGCCGGCGTTCCCGACGGGAGCGCCGGGGCCCCTGTTCCCAACGTCGCAACAAGGCCTCGATCAGATCCAGACGTACGCCGGCCAGACGTTCCCCGACGGCATTGCGCTGACCGTCGAGATCAAACTGTCCTGGGTCGACATCTCCGCCGTGCAGAACCCGGCCAACTACATCACCGCACCCGCGTTCGTGCCGGTCTATGACACCACCACGAACCCGGCGAAGTGGACCCCCACCGGCCAGCAGAGGTTCACGACGCTGGCCCTGGTCGGCGTCCATTTCGTGGGCAGCGTCACCAACCATCCGGAGATGGTCTGGTCGACTTTCGAGCACTTCGGCAACGCGCCGCTCGGCCAGTACCAGTACAACAACAACGCGAACCCGAGCCAGACCATCACCATGCCCATCAACAACGCCGGGACCTGGCTGTTCTCGACGAGCAACCCCGGGGCGATCAACGTGGCACACGCGACGTACTCGTCACCGAACATCGTGGGCGCCAACAACTTCAACGTGAGCCCGAGCGACACGCAGCTCGTGTATCCGTTCGGCGTGTCTCCGAACGCCCCTCCCCCGGCGCCGAATCAGGAGGATGCCACACCGGCCGCCGCGAACACGCAGGTCCTCTCGAGCGACGTCAGCGTGCTGAACCAGATCCCCAGCGGCGACGTCCGCGCGAACTACTACCTGATCGGCTCGACCTGGACGTTCGGCGGCTACTCGCCCACCGGAGAGTACGGCTTCCCGGCGTCCAACACCGGTAACGGCGCCGAGATCGGTACGAACCGCCTCGCCAACAGCACGATGGAGACGTACCACCAGGCGGCGACCAGCATCAACCCGCCGCAGGGCTCGGGCTCGAACTGCTTCGGCAACTGCCACACCGATGCGACGACGGGACACAAGGCCACGACAGACGTCAGCCACATCTTCAGCGACATGCAGCCCCTCGGCACCACCCCGGCATTTGTGACCGACGCGCCGCCTCCGCATGTCATCCCGACGTTGACGATGAAGAGAGCGACGAAGCCCACCCCGAAGAAACAGTGACCGAAACCGGCCCCATGGACGCAGGATTGCTCGCGCGACCTGCGTCCATGGGTTCACAATTGCAACACACGCCGTCATGTCACTCCGGGACTCTCTCGTCCTTTCGTCGCACACGCGCGGGCGGGCGCGGTGGCGGTCGCGCGCGCTGCGCTCGGGGACGTATGCCGAGGCCGTGGTGCTGTCGCTCCGCTCGCGGCAGGGCGTGACCAGCGTCGAGGTGAACACGCTCACCGGCAGCGTGCTCGTCACGTTTGCCGGGACGACGGATCTGCGGCAGGTGGAAGAGGTCATCGTCCGCGCGCTGCCGAAGCGTCCCGCGCATCATCATCACCATCACGAACATGCTGCGTCGCCGCAAACGCTGCGACGTGACCTCGTCATCGGCGGCACCGCGCTGGCCTGGACGGCCGCGGCGCGCTGGGCGCTCGTGCCGATGGGCGGCGGCATCGTGGCCACGCTCGTCGCGCTGTTCACGGCGAAGCGGTATCTGCGCGGCGCGCTCGAAGAGATCCGCGAGCGGAAGGTCGGCACCGATACGCTGGTCGCCGCCGGCGTCGTCAGCGCGCTGATGGCCGGCGAAGCGCTGACCTCCCTCTCGATCGTCTGGCTGCTGAACATCGGCGAGTACGCGCATGCCTCGACGTTGCGCCGCACGCGCATCGCCATCCGCAACCTCCTCTCCGCCGACGACGGCTACGCCTGGCTGCGCACCGAAGCCGGCGATGTGCGCCGCCCCGTCTCCGCGCTGCGGCCCGGCGACGTGATCGCGGTGTACGCTGGCGAGCGCGTGCCGGCCGACGGCGCGATGATCGAAGGCGAAGCGTCGATCGACGAGTCGTCGATCACCGGCGAGAGCCTTCCCGTCGTGCGGCTGCCGGGCGATCCGGTGAAGGCCGGCACGACGGTCATTTCAGCGCGCGGTTTTCTTCTGCGCGTCGAGCGCCTCGGCGCCGACACGGTCGTCGGCCGCCTGATCCAACGCGTCGAAGAAGCGGAAGCGCTGCATGCGCCGATCGAGCTGGTCGGCGAGCGATTCGCCGGCGTGTTCGTGCCGTCCGCCGTGTTCCTCGCGGCCGGCGTGCTGCTCATCTCCGGCAATGTCGCCAGCGCGGTCTCCATCCTGCTCATGGCCTGTCCTTGCGCGCTCGGCCTGGCCACGCCCGCGCCGGTGAGCGCCGCGATCGGCAACGCCGCGCGGCGCGGCATCCTGATCAAAGGCGGCCCGAACGTCGAAGCGGCGGCCTCGGTCGATGTGGTCGTCTTCGACAAGACCGGAACACTGACCCTCGGCAAGCCGGTGGTGGCCCGCACGATCGTGTTCGCCGAAGGCATGAGCGAAGTCGAGATGCTCGCCGTCGCGGCCCGCGCGATCGATCACTCGCACCATCCGTTGAGCCGCGCCATCGTCGATCACGCGCGCAACTACGGCATCGCGACCGGCGCGCTGCGCGACTTCACCGAATATCCGGGCGAAGGCGTGCTGGCCGATCTCGGCGCCGGCGCCGTGCTCGTCGGCAGCGCGCGATTGCTCGCGCGATTCGGGCTGACCGCGCCGCACGTCGCGCTGGAGCGGGCGGAATCGGTGGTCTACGTCGCCGTCGCCGGCTCCGTCGCGGGCGCGATCACGGTCACGAATCCGCTGCGCGCCGAAGCGGCGGCGGCCATCGGCGATCTGCGCCGGCTCGTCCCCGACTTCATCATGCTGACGGGCGATCGCGCCGAGGCCGCCGAGCATGTCGCCGACCACCTCGGCATCAGCGAGTGGCGCGCCGCGCAATCGCCGGAAGAAAAATACGCGCTGATCCAGGAGCTCCGCGCATCCGGTCACCGTGTGGCGATGATCGGCGACGGCATCAACGACGCGCCGTCACTCGCCGCCGCCGACCTCGGGATCGCCATGGCCACCGGAGGCACCGACGTCGCCATCGACGCCGCCGGTCTCACGCTCGCGTCGGACGATCTGCGCGACCTCGCCTGGACGATTCGCCTCAGCCGCGAGACCGTGCGCGTCATCCGCCAGAACTACGGCTTCTCGTTCGCCCTCAACGCCGCCGGCGTGATCGCCGGACTCCTCGGTATGGTCAATCCGCTGATCGCCGCGCTGCTGCACAACGCGGGGACGATCGCCGTGGTGGCGAACTCCAGCCGCCTCATTCGCTATCAGCCCCACGCCGACGACGTGATCGACATCGAGAGCAGCAATTCATATATTCTTCAGGGTTCCCATCGAGACGGAGAAAGGGAAATCCATGATTCATAAATTAATGTACATGGCCATCGGCGGCGCGGCCGCCCTCGTCGTCAAGGAGTTGGCCGGCAAAGGCGGCGTGAAGCCGGTGGCGAAGAGCGTCTACAAAGGCATTGCCCGCGTCAATCGCGGCTTCGAGCGGATGGCCGCGGAGATCCGCGAGGACATCGAGGACGCGCGCCAGGAAGTCGAGCGCGAAGAGGCCACGCAGCCCGCGGTCTAACACGCGATGTCCCTCCCTCAGCTCGAGGCGGTCTCCGTCCTGCCGGGGAGAATTCGCTGGCGCGTGCCGTTGATCCGCGGCACGCCGGCGCTGGCCGACGAGCTGGCCGAGGAGTTGCGCGGCCTCGATGACGTCACGGCGGTGACGGCGAACGCGACGACCGGCGGCGTGCTCGTGCAGTTCGACGAACATCGCCCGATCGAAACCGTCGTCGCCGAGGTCACGGTTCGCGTGCGGTTGCTGGCGGTGCGCGGCCCGCGTCCCGCGGAGCCGGCCGAGCGGCCGCGCGAGCACGACGTCGACGGGCACTGGCTGCGCAACACGCTCGTCGCGGGCGCCGGCTTCGCGATCCTCTCCTCTGTTTCCGGCACGTTCGGGTCCATCGCGCTCGGTGTCGGTGCAGCCGCGGCGATCGCGGGCGGCGTCCGGCGCGCGATGCGCGAGCTGCGCGAGGAATCGAACGGCGAAGTCGCGCGCGATCCGGTCGTCGCGCTGTGGCGGCGTTACGGCAAAGCGATGGTCGCGCCGGGCGTGAACGTGTTGCTGATGCGCATGGCCGACCTCTTCCTGCCGTTCTGCATCGGCCTCGCGGTCGACATCCTCGCCAACGGCGCGTCGACGTGGATCGCCGCGATCGGGATCACCACCGTCGGCGGTCAGATCGTCTTCGTCTCCGTCCTGCTGATGTTCGGCGCGGCGCTCAGCTCCGCGTTCGAATACGTTCAGTGGCTGCTCTGGCGGCGCCTCGCCCAGCAGATGCGCATGGACATGCGCCTCGAGATCTACAACCACGTCCAGACGCTCGACCTCGCGTACATCGAGGGAAAGAGCTCCGGCGAATTGCTCAACCTCCTGCTCGACGACGTCGACCGCGTCAGCCGCTTCTTCGACTATCGCGCGATGGAGGCGGTGTCGGCGCTGACGGTGCTGCTCATTCCGCTGGTGGCGCTGATCTTCCTGCCGCCGGTGGTCGCGGTGCTCCTCTTCGTGCCGATCCCGCTCACGCTCATCAGCTCGCGCTGGTTCCAGCAGCGCCTCGGGCCGGCGTACGACGAAGTCCGCGCGGCCTCGGACCGCCTGGCGCTCGAGCTGTCGACGAGCCTCAACGGCCTCGTCACCATCCGGAGCTTTACCGCGGAAGAGCGCGTCACCGCGCAGATCGCCGGCACGAGCGACGTCTATCGCCTGCGGAATGATTCGGCGAGCAAACTGTCGGCCGCATTCAATCCGGTCATGCGCATGTGGGTCGCCCTCGGCTTCGACCTCGTGCTGCTGACGTTCGGCCTCTTCGCATCGAAGACGCCGCTGTCGATCGGCACGTTCTCGGCGCTGGTCTACGCCAGCTTCCGGACGTGGTATCCGCTGACGCGCCTCGGCGATCTCTTCGACGAGCTCACGCACGCGCGCGCCGCGCTGACGCGAATCCAGGCACTGCTCGACACGCGTCCCACGATCATCGGCGGCAACGAAACACTCGCGACGTCCGGCCGCGGCGCGGAGATCGTGTTCGACTGCGTCGCGTTCGCATATCCCGCCGCAGCCGCCCCAGCGATCTCGGACGTCTCGCTGCGCGCCGGTGCCGGCGAAACGCTGGCCATCGTCGGCCCGACGGGCGCGGGGAAGACCACCATCGCGAAACTGCTCCTGCGCTTCTACGATCCGGACGCAGGCCGCATCTCGATCGACGGCCACGACCTCCGCGACCTCACGCTCGAGTCGCTGCGCGGCGCGATCAGCCTGGTCACACAGGACGCGTATCTCTTCGACGGCACGATCCGCGAGAACATCGCCCTCGGACAGAAGGACGCGACGCTCGACGACATCATCGCCGCCGCCCGCGTTGCCCTCGCCCACGACTTCATCGCCGCCATGCCCGACGGCTACGACACGCTCGTCGGCGAGCGCGGCATCCGCTTGTCCGGCGGCGAACGCCAGCGCGTCGCCATCGCCCGCGCCGTGCTGAAAGACGCCCCCATCCTCGTCCTCGACGAAGCCACGTCCGCAATCGACAGCCGAACCGAAGCCGCCCTGCTCGACGCCCTCGCCGCCGCCACCCCCACCCGCACCAAGCTCGTCATCGCGCACCGCCTCTCCACCGTCCGCAACGCCGGCGAGATCGTCGTGCTGAAGGACGGCGTGGTCTGCGAGCGTGGAACCCACGACGAGCTCCTCGCGAAGAACGGCGTGTATGCGGCGTTCTGGCATTTGCAGGTGGGGACGGAGTCGGGATGAGGAATTCGTCAGCGCGTGCGGGCCGCCGCCGTGTGTGCGGCAGCCCGCTGAAGCCGAGACGAGATCAGCAGGCGAGCGGGTAGCAGGGAAAGGTCCAGGTCGCGCGAGCGTTGAATCGATCGCGAACCTCGACCCTGACCTTGTCCCGGTTCGCCGCCGATACGACCTGGCTCCACGAGCTCTGGAACGGCGTGTCCCAGATTCCGTCGCCGTCGAAGTCGTATCGATACTCGAGGATGCCGTCCCACGTCGTCGCCGAATCGGGATCGCTCGCGGCGACGGTCATCGTGAAGTCATTGCCGTTTGGTGCGAAGGTGATGTTGTTGATCACCGGCGCGTGGTTGTACGGCACGACCCAGACGTGCTGCGTGAGAACGGCACTCGAGTTGTTCGCGGCGTCGAAGACGCGCATGCGGATGCAGCGCCGCTCGCTCTTCGGGTAATTCGCATTCGTGAGCGTCACGGCTTTCGCCTTCGGCAGACTCGGCGGCGCATCCCAGCCGTCGCAGTCGACGTCCCACTGCACTTTCAACTGGCCGAAGGGGGTCTCGGCATCGTGCGAGCCGCCGGCGTTCAGGTAGACGACGTACGTCGGTCCGACGTCGTGCTGGTTTTCGTAGGCGACATGGAACTTTGCAATCGGCGGCGTATCGGTCGCCGCGATCGTCACGTCTTTCGACACCAGATGCATCTGCTGGTCGTGATCGCGGACGCGCAGCTGAACGGGATACGTTCCGGGCGTCGTGTAGACGTGTGTGGCGATGGGCGTCGCCGCGAAGGGCGTCCATCCGGTACCCCAGTTCCAGCTGTACTCGAGCGCGCCCGGCTGCAGATCGCGCGAGCGCACGCCACGCGCGTTGATCGTTGCGCCGATCATCGCGCGCTCCGGAATGAGGTCGATTGCGGCGAAGGGGCGGCTGCCGAGAACGGTACTGGTCGTGAGCACGAGCGGCGCGGCGAAGGGAATCGGAGAGCTCGCGCCGATGGTGTTGATCGCCTGAATGTCGACCGTGTACGTTCCGGCCGGCAGCGGCGGGATCGTGAAATCGAAATCCTCGGACGAGCTGTCGAATACGCCGTCCGCCGCCGACGCACCCTGCCACGGCCCGTTGTCGACGCGGTACTGCACGGCTTCGATGCGGTTGATGCTCACGTCGCCGCCGGAATAGCCGTCGTTCAGGCGAGGGCGGTCGACTGCGATCCCGTGATAGGTGATGGCCGACGTCGCGGGGTTCACGACGTGCACGACGGTCGACGCATCGATGACCGGCCTGGTATCGAGCACCTCGGGAATCCCATCGCCGCCCGGCGCGAGCCATCCGAGCTCCGCGGCGGTCGATGGACTGATTCGCGAGTTGTAGCCGTAGATCGGATCCCATCCGTTCTGCAGATCGGCGAGACACTCGCCCTGGCCGTTGAAATAGCCGCCGCCCTGTCCGCAGGCATTGCCGTGCGTTCCCATCAGGTATCCCCATCGTGAATTCGGCCCCCAGGGCGCGTACGCGTCGCCGGCGCCGACGATGTGCGACACCTCGTGACGGAGCACGTCCTGGAACCAGCCGAACGTGCGCTCCATGCGCAGGCTCGGCCCGTTGAGAGACGCGTTCGGCCACACGCCGCCGTTGCTCATCGCGATGAGGAACGACCAGTCGGTGCAGTACGTGCTGCGCAGATCGTTGACGTACAGGTATTCGTTCGACGGCTTCGGGACGGCGTTGCCGCTCGAGTCGACCTCGTTGATGTAAGTGAACGTGAGACGAGCTTCCGGCTCCATGTCGATGAACGCGTCGAGAGACGCGACCACGTCGGCGAACGTCGACGCGATGAGCGAGGCGTTCCACGGATTCTGACTCGGCACGTAGAAGACGCCGACCGCGAAGTCGCCGGCGAGATAGAGACTGGTGTCGAAATAGCCGGCGCCGTTCGAACCGCAGCCGATCGAGGAGGAGCGCTGGAGACGAAAGGGCAACGACGTGCGCCGCGCGTCGGAGCCTTGACGATCATCCACGCCCAGCATACGGATGCGCAACCGCGCGGGATCTTCGATGATGACGTCGTTCATCGGCATCTCCGGAGGAGGCGCCGCGGATGACCGCATCATCGATCGGGGCTCGCGGAGACGGTTCCACGCCGTCATCGCGGCGGCGGTCTCCGGGTCGGCGGTGCCGGGGATCGCGACGCGCGATTCATGGACGTGGACGCCCGCTCCCATCGCGATCTCCGCGATGGACTCGGGCGCGACGTCGGCGACGATGGCGGCGAGACCGACCACGGCGCGCACATGGCCGCCCGTGTTCCGGATCAGCGCTCGCGTTTTGAGGACGAGATCAATGTGGCGGACGTCTTCATCGAACACGATCAGGACGGGCTGCCGCATGCCCGGCGCCGGCGCTGTTGCTGCAGCGCCGGTGAGCGCGACGGCCAGCAGAAGGAAAGAGTGGAGGACGATTCGTTTCATGACGATTCCTTTCAAGAGCACGGAGCCATGCCGCCGGCGATCGCGCGCGCTCACGAACCGACTGGACTGATTGGACCCCGACCCTTACCTCCATGAGTGCTCCGGACGCCTGCAGCGTTTCAGTTTCGTGGCCCTCCCCTACGAAACCTCCACCATCACCGGCTTCCCGAAGGAGGCGGTCACCGCTTACTACGCGGCGCGGGACGGGATGTGCGGTGAATCGCGCCGGCTACTTACGAGAAGCGAGTAACCTGTCGGTTCGATCGCGTAGTGCGCCAGAATCCGATGAGTGCCAGTAGCGCAGCCAGAGCGCCCAGGAACCGCGCGTCCAGCGCAGGAACGGCCAACGCGGGTGCGGGTCCCGGGTCGAACTGGTCGTCGTAGAGCGCGTTGTTCAGTCGCGTCACATTTCGAGTCCGAAGATCGACCGCGACGACGTAATACGTAGAGCTGTCCAGAGTCTGAAAATATCGCCTGCCAACCGGATCGAACGTGGCGAGTTCGAACGCGCCGGACGTCACCGTAATCCCCGTATCCGCCACGAACGTCGTTGCGCCGGTGTCAAAATCCAAACTGAAAACACCAAAGGTCCCCGTGGCCGGCACGAAACGAATTCCATAGAAAAGCCGCGTAACTGGATCGAACACGAGACCGCCCAGGTCGTACGAAAAGCGAGTTGTGGCACCTGTGTCGATGTTGACCGCGAGCAACTTGTTCTGCCCGCCCTCGAGTATGCCGAATATGTAGCGTCTGCGGACAGGATCTAATACAGGACCACCCGACCTCGCCTGCACGCCCGTATCCGCAACCTGTTTGATTTCATTGGTGTTGGGATCCACGCTGAAAATGAACAGGTTCCCCGAAGGGAGAACACTGCGCATACCGTAAAGAAGGCCCGTGACCGGATCGTACTGGAGGAGCCCGACATCGCCGACATGCAAAATGGTCGTGGAACGCGTCAAGACATTGACTTCGATGACGATGGGGGATCCATCGAGAAAATACCGGTGGCCGATGGGATCGAAGGTCGAGTATTCGGCGGCGAAGTAGCCTACTCCCGTATCCGTGACCAAAACGGTTTCTCCGCTGTTCGGATCCATTGCATAGATCCCGACGTGGCCAACGCCCGGGATCGAGCGCCATCCATAGAGCATTTGCGCGTTGAGGCTGGCTGACAAAGTAAAACCGACCACGACCGCAAAAAAGGTGTGAGAAATTTTCGACGGCGAGTAGCTTCGCCGAACTTCTGACATGGGACCTCCGCGGTTCGTCGAATGGTTGATTCGATAAGGAGAGGCGGCGGAACGCGAAATCCCTACGTCGGGAAGCCCTGACAACGCGGCGAGCGGACGTGTGATGCGGCGGGGAGCGCGAGGTTGGAGTGGCCGAGGCCGATGTCGTCGACGGCGACGCGGACGCCGGCGGCGTTGAGCGACAGCGACGTCGCCGCATCGCAGCGCGCGCTGCGCAGAGCGCTCGCGACGCACGCGCGGTCCACCGCCGGCTCGTCGTGCTTGAGCCGGACGTAGTCGAACAGTACCTGCGCCTGTTCGAAATTCGAGCCGCGCGGGCCGCGAGTCAGGCATTCGTACGCCATGGTGCGCGGCGCGCAGCGCCGAGCGACGGCACGGTCATGCCGAGTCGATGCTGATCGTCGAAGACCCGCGATCACCGCCGCACTCTTTGAGTCGAGGTTCCCTTCTTCACGACACGGCGCGGAATCGCGTCAGCACGTAGGTCGCGCCGGCCGCGCGGAGGGAGGCGGCGAGCGAAGGATTTCCCTGCCGCTCGACGTAGTCCGCGAATGGCAGCCAGGTAGCGTCGGTGATGTCGTGCAGCGCATCGATATGGAAGCCGCACTCGAAGAGCGCGCGCGCCAGCTCGGCGCAATCGAACTCTTCGTCCGACATCGACCATGCGCCGTCCCATTTGCGCGAGCGTACGTAGATGTCGCTCATGACCACCACGCCGCCCGGACGGAGCACGCGCGCGAGCTCGGAGAAAAATGCGCGGCGCGAGCGGAAGTGGAGGGCTGCTTCCACGGAGATTGCGCAGTCGATGGAGCGTGAGGCGATCGCCAGAGCCGTCGCGTCCATCGCCGCGCACGCGACGCGGCGGCTTGCCTGCGCGAGCTGGCGAACGGACAGGTTGATGCCGAGGACGCGGGCGTGTGGGAGGCGTTGCGCGGCCAGCTCCGTGCCCGCGCCGAGGCCGCAGCCGGCATCGAGCAGCGTCGCGCCCGCCGCCGGCGGGAGGAGGTCGAGATGCCGCTCGACGAGCCGCCGGCAGGCCGCGGCGACTGACGTCGCGCCGCCGCTCCAGTCGCCCACGTTGTAAAAACCGCTGCCGCCGAACAGAGCGCGCACCGCCGGCGCGAGCATGAGACTGTCGTAGGGGTCGAGATCAAGCATCGCCGAGATTCAGCCAGAGCGCGGCGGGCCCGCGTTGCGCGTACGGATCGCTGCACCACTCCACCGGCTCCTCGATCCGGAAGGACGGCAGCATGGAAAGCAGCATTCGCAGCGCGGCCGCCAGCTCGATCACGGCGGTGGAGGAGCCGGGACAGCGGAGCGAGCCGGTGCCGAACGAGAGATGCTCGTTCGGATGGCGGCGAAGGTTCAGCGTGGCGGGAGCGGCGAACGCGGCGGGATCGCGATTCGCGGCACCGATGGCGAGCAGGATCTGCTCGCCCGCAGCGATGCACTGCCCGCCGATGTTCGCCGGTTCGCGCGCCACGATCGAGATGTATTGCAGCGGACTGTCGTAGCGGAGCAGTTCGTGCACGCCGCTCTCCAGCAGCCGCGGTGCGCGGCGCAGGTCGGCCAGCACGTCGGGATGCCGGGCCAGCGCGAGGAGCGAGTTGCCGATCGCATTCATCATGTTGCGATGGCCGGCGTACAGCACCACCAGCGTGGCCACGATTCGTTCGTCCAGCCGCAGACGCTTTCTCAACGCCTCGGCCGCATCACGCTTTTCATCCGGCAGCCGCGCCGGTTCGAGTGCCAGCAGCACGTTCCAGTCGAGTGCACTGACCAGTGCGCCGAGGGGCTCCACGTCGTCCTCCGGAATGCCGCACAGCTCCGCGGCGATGGCGAACGTGAGCGGGTGCGCGAAGTCGCGCATCAGCTCGAAGCGCGACGTCCGCGCGACGAGCGGCCTGAGGATGTCCGTCGCGCGCGCCTCGACCGTCTCTTTGAGCGAGCGAAGGGTGGTGAACGGCGGACGGGCGCCGGTGCCGGCATGGACGCCGCGCCAATGCTCGTAGCGGCGGTCGCGAAGCAACGTCGAGACGTCCGCGTAGGGCGTGACGATCCACATCCCGCGCGGATGCCAGGCAACCGGCGACTCCGCGCGGAGACGGGCCAGCGAGGGGTATGGATCGGCGATCGCGCCGGGCGCGAACGGATCGGCGACGCACGTTTTCCGCGATGGCATCGGTCAGGCCGGATCGAGAAGAGAGATGTAACTGTCGATCGAATGCGACGTCAGTCCGTCCTGCGCCGTCGTCCCCGGAAGCGTCTCCAGCTGCGAGACGTGGTAGTACAACGGCCCCGGCGGAATGAGCGTGACGACGTCGCTCGGACGGGCCACCCGGTACGTGTACGAGCTGATGCTGTTGGGGTTCACCGGTGTCACGCCGTTGTAGTACTCCGCGAACGTGATGTAGGAGCCGACGCGCGGCGAGCCGAACGTGTACACCGCGGTCACCGGATAGGAGGCGGCGTTCGCGGCATAGTCGGCCGCGGCCAGCGTCGCCAGCGCGCCGCCGAGACTGTGGCCGGTGAGGTACAGCGGCCGCGTGCCGAACGTGATTCCATTGAGGATGTTCATCACGGCCTGACGGATCGACACGTACATGCTGTTGAAGCCCGCGAGGATGGAGTAGTACTGCATCCAGTCTGGTGTCGACGGAAAGACGTTGCAGTCGGTGATGACCATCTCCTGCCACGTCTGCGTGCCGCGAAATGCGAGGGTCACCGCGGTGGACGATTCCAGCACGGCGCCGATGGAGATGCTGTTGCCGAAGACGTCGTCGTAAAAGAACTGCGACGTCACCGACCATCCGGTCGGCAGCTGCAGCGGTGATTGCTGATAGAGGTTGTACGTCGCGCTGCTGAAGACCGCCAGCGTGTACGCGAGGTTGGCGTTGTACGGCACGGCGGCCGGCGCGGCAGCGAGGGTGGTCTCGGCTGGGATCGAGGTCATGATCAGGCTCCTTTCCGCTCAAATGAGACCGGCGCGGCGGGCGATCTCGTCGAGGTGGCGTTGTGAGCGGTCGCGGATGACGCCGGCGACCGGATCTTCGAATCGTCCCGGCGGCAGCTCGTTCCAGCCGCGCCAGCCGTGCCCGTCGCGCAGGTTCGCGACCAGGCGAAGCTCGGCGGTGACACCGAGAGCGACTCCGTGCATGCCGCCCGCTGCATCGTTTGCAGCCAGAGCGACCGGCGCGGCGATGAGGGCGGTCCTGTCGTCGCCTCCCGATTCCGGAATGGCAAGCCGGCGATCGGCGGAGATGGCGAGAAAGCGCGGCTCGCCGCGCACGATCGACCCGAGCCGGACGTGATGCGGCTCCGGCTGTCCCGACGATTCGGTCAGCATGGTCGGATTCCGCCACACGTCGTCTTCATAGGCGATGGTGTGAATGGGACGCGCCGCATCCTTCGGACGGAGGACGGCGAACAGCCTCTCATCGACCCGATGCAGCTCGACCGAAAGCGGCTCGCGGTCGTAAGGATTCGCGATCCTCACCGGCTTGCTCACCGCGCCACTCTCCAGGTCGAGGCGGAAATGCAGGATCTCGCCTTCGTCCGTGACGGCGACGAGCACGACGTCCGCCGGCGACGTCGCGGAGAGCGCAACGGATGCCGCCATCACCGGCACGATGTGCCAGCGGTGCCAGTAGCCGTCGAAGAGCCGGACGCCGACTCCGCCGAGCGGCAGCGGCGCCGCGAGCAGCACGCGGCGATCGCCCAGCGAGGCCGCCGCCGGAACGGCATCGCCCGACATCGTGCCGAGCTCCTTCCACGCGTACCAGACGCGTGAATCGCGCAGGAGCCCGCTCACGCGCTGATGCCGGATCTGATCGTGCGAGCCGCGTACGAACAGGTGCAGATCGCCGCCGCTCATCACCGCTGCCGGCGTCGGCGTGTTGAGGAACGACGCCTGGTCTTCGAGGAACTGGCAGTAGAGATTTCCGGCCTGCTGCCACCACGGAGAGTCGTACGGATCGGGATTCGTCCCGCTGAGCGGGATCTGCTGCCCGGTCAGCGCGTAGCCGTACTCGCTCTGCGGCTGCGAAGGAACGTAGTCGTCGGCGTACTGGACGGCATACGCATTCGGAACGATCGTGGCCGACGTCGACGCGAAATTCGAGTCGCCGACGGCGATCTGGCCGAAGTAGTACGCCTGCAGCGAGGCGACCGGCGAGGTGGGTGAGCTGCGTCCGGGAGAGAAGTCGATCGCGGCGATCTGCGCGGGCGGCGCGCCGATGTTGTGGCCGAGCACATAGAACGCCTGGCCCGAAGCCACCGTGATGCCGTTCCACAACGCCGTCCTGATCTGCGTGTAGGCGGTGAAAAATCCGAAGTCGACGTTCGGCCCCGACCCCGTTGTGGTGGCGGCAACCATCGCCCGCAGGCTTTGCGGAAGCTCGGCGATGCGCTCGTTGTAGGCGGCCATCGCCGACTGCAGGGCGGCCGGATCGCCGCGCCGGGAGCGCGCCGCGAATTTCAGCGATCGCCAGTCGCGGATCAACGGTCCGAATGCGCCGCGGGCCCGCGCGGCGTCCGGCTCGACCGACGCATCATCGAGTGCGCGCCGGCCGAGCATCTCGAGCTCCCTCGCCAGCTCCTCACCGCCGGAGATGGCGGCGTCGAGCCCCAGGTCGCCGGGAGAGGAGACCGGAGCCATGCGCGCCGCCGCGAGCATCAACCGCTGCTCGTCGAACGCCGCGCTTCCACTGCTCCCCTGGCCGCCGAGGATGTAGGCAGGCAGTGGATAGAGAAACTGCATGGCCGACGAGTACCAGGGGAAGAAGACCGGGCGGTTGAACCCGATCGACAGCGCGTACACGGTGACCGACGGATTGGAAGGGAGTGTGCCGCTGCAGAAAAAGGCCTGGATTCCGGACAAATAGCTGCTGCCGCTGATCTGCGTGCCGAGCGTCCAGCCGGATGGCATTGCGGGCGGGAAGGGACCGCTCGCCGCACTGGCGATCGCGCACAGCGTGGATGCATCCTGTGACTGATAAGCCATGGTTCGACTCCTGTTCGCGCCGCGGTGGGGTTGCTACTGATTGCTGATGACGACCGTGCCGTTGTTCCCCGGAGTGCCGCCGCTGCCGACCGTGCCGGCGCCGCCGTTCACTCCGGTGGTGCCGTTGGAAGGTCCCGGTTGGCCACAGACGCGGCCCGATCCTGCCTGGCCGCCGCTGCCACCGATGCCGCCCGGTCCGCCGCCGCCCGGGGCGCCGCCCACGCCGCCGGTCGATGTCCCGGTCGCGTACGAGCCTTGGCCGGTGTTGGTCACGGTGATCACGACCGCGCCGCCGTTGCCGCCGTTGCCGCCGCTCGAGCCGGCGCCGCCGTTGCCGCCCTGGCCGCCGTTTCCGCCGCTGCCGGGCTGGTAGCAGTCGCCGCTGTCGGAGTCGAAATAGCCTGCGCCGCCGTTGCCGCCGTTGGCTCCCTGCGCTCCGGCCGCACCGCTGCCGCCGGCGCCGCCCGCGCCGCCGGTGCTCTGGCAGGTGAGGACGCCGCTGAGAGAACTGATGTTGAACGTGAACGCGGGCGCATCGCTGCCGTTGGTGCCTGCGGTCCCGTTGCCTCCGTTGGATCCTTGTGAGCCGTTGCTGCCGTTCCCCGCGTTCGTACAGGATCCTTTCCAGTCGCAGGAGGCATTTGCGCCGTTCGCGCCGGCGGCGGGAGGTGCCGGCGGCGCCGGGGAGTTTCCGGCTGTGCCGGCCTGGCCGCTGATGACGATGATCGACGAAGACATGCTGTTTTCTCCTTCTGTTCAGTGACGGTGCAACTGCAGCAGGCAGCGCAATGTCGCGATGGGGATGTGTGCGAAGACGGCGATGCCTGCGGTGACTCTGCTGCCGTTGATGAGCGTGAGCTGGTTGCGCACTTCCGGGCGGTCGCTCCAGAACCGCTGCGCCTCGGCCGATGCATCCGCGACGACGGCGACGGTCCCGAACGAGAGAATGCGCGCGATGCGCGACAGCCTGCGGCACGGCCGGCAACGGCTCCGGAAAATCAGGACCGGCCGGTCCGTGCCGAAATACCGCCGCGTGATCACGCGCTCACCTCCGCGAGCATGCGGAGAACGCTCGCCGTCGTCACGGTCGACATCTGATCGCGATACAGCACTCCGGAGTCGCTCCGCTCCCACGGGTCGTCGCAGTCGGGATTGGTGACGCGAAGATCGAAGCCGCCTTCCCACTGGCCGTCCATCTCCTGCCGTTCGATGATGGCCGTGATGAGCCGGTCGCGAAGCTCGGGAACGTTCCATTGATGCAGGACCCCCGCGAGAAACGCGGTCTCGAGCGCCGTACGCGGACGCGGCCACTCGGTCGCCGGATCGAACGCCGGAAGAGGCTGATCGAGCGAGCGAAGCAGTGCCAGCGCCGTCCAGGTCGGATACCAGGGGCCGGCCCACCAGTAACCCCACCAGAGTCCATCCTTCGCGCGCGTCGATGCGACGTGCTCGATCGCTCCGGAGATCCAGGCGGCGCGACATTCGCCGGGCAGTCCGCTGAATGCCGGAAAGATGACGTCGACCCGCGGGCGCGACCATGCGTCACCGCGCCCCGCGTACGTCACGAATCCGCCGGCGGCGTCCCACATCGAGGCGAGCAGCCGGCGGTCTTCTTCCCGGACGGCGTGTCCGCGGTCGTCGAGCAGCGCGATGGCGAGGCCGGTGGAGTCGGCGTCCGGACCGGTGACGGCGTTGTAGCCCCAGCCGGCCTCGTACGGCCGCTCACGAGCGAGCCAGCGGGCGGCCGCTTCCGCCGCTTCATCCGCCGGAGCGTTGCTGTTGAGATGCGCGGCGCGCGACAGCGACCAGCCCGCATAGGCCGTCACCCAGGCGTCGGACGCGCCGACCGGCAGACGGTAATCGGTCCAGCAGCCGGCGCGCGACTGAGCGCGGCCGAGATAGCGCGTGGCACGCCTGATCGCAGCTTCGATCGCCGCCTTCACGACCGCACCGCCTTGAGATAGATGTTGAGACGATAGGCACCGGCGCGATCGACACCGAGTCCGATGAACGCGACGTCGATCCGTCCTTCCGCGAGCAGCGTCTCGATGGCCATCGGCCGGATGCCGTACCGCGCGGCACACCAGTCGACGAGCTGCTGCCATTCGCCCGGCGCGTAGTTGAGGTGCGAGCCCGAAAGATCGACCTTCACGTCGCGCAGGGCGCCGGTGACGACCGACGCTCCGACGCCGATCACTACGCCGTTCAGCGGAAGACTGCGCTCGCCGGCCGCGCAGATCAGGAAGTCCCGAATGCCGTCATCGCGCAGAAGCGGAACTCCCAGACAGGCGAAGTGCGCCAGGTGCGCGAGACGGACATGGAGCTTGGCGCGAGCGTCGACCGGATGCGCGGCCTCGATGCCGATGCTGCAGAGCGTGGCGTGCGGCGAGATGGCGTCGACGGCGGCGAGCATCTCCGCCGGATCGCCGAGCATCGCCGTCAGCCATTGCCGCGCGCGGCTCCACGCCACTTCGCGGCCCGGCGGATACGCGTCGAGGTAGACCGCCATCCCTTCGTCCGCGACGCCGGCGCCGAGCCACATGACGCCGTCTCCATACGATTCGATCGAGTCGGCCGAGACGTTGAGATCGATGGCGCGGGAACAGATCGCGCTCAATTCGGCGCTGCGGCAAAGCGCCGGCAGCGCCGCGAGCACGCGGCGGCTTCTCTGAAACCGCGCCTGGGGAGATTGGGAATCGAACGCCGGATCGGCGATGCAGCGAACGCGAAGGTCGTTCCGGGTCGAGGTGATGCAGAGCTCCATCGGGGAGCCGTTTGCGTTGAGAACGGAGTGCCCGCTCTGGCCCGGCAGCCTGCCGTCATGCGACAGCAACCGGCGGAACGTCGCGCCGGTGCGTGTCGCATTGGCGCCGCAGGTTGATGCGGCGGCCGAGAGTCGGGCGATCTCCTCCGAAATCAGCGTAGTCGGCAGCACGATGCACCTCAATTCGAGCTGTTCTGGGTCACCACGATCTGGCCCGGCGCGCCCGCGACACCGGCCGCTCCCGGCGCGCCCGGATTCCCTGCGCTGCCGCCGGGGTTCCCCGAACCGCCCTGACCACCGGCGCCGCCGGCGCCACCCGGTCCGCCAGCGCCTTGCGGGCTGGTCGAGTTGAAGGTTGCGCCGCCCGAACCGGGCGTGTAGGTGATGAAGATGTTGCCTCCGGCGCCGCCGGCGCCGCCGGCACCGCCCGCGCCACCCTGTCCGCCGGTACCGCCCGTGCCTTGGGGGCCGCCGCTGCAACAGTTGGCCGGACCGCCGGCACCACCGACGCCGCCGGTGCCGCCCGGTCCGCCGCTCCCGCCCGCACCGCCGCTGCCGCCGGCGTTGTAGACGTTGAACGTGCCGACCGCATCGGCGATGTTGAACGTGAGATTGTTTCCGGCGCCGCCGGTCGTGCCGTTGCCGCCGGCCACACCGGCGCCGCCGGTGTTACCGGTGCCGCCCGCTCCGCCGTTGGCGCCGTCGCAGCTGCCTTTCCAGTCGCAGCCTGCTCCGCTCGAACCGGTCGCGCCGGCGGTGCCCGTCGCCCCCTGTCCGCCGTTGGCGCCCGCGGTTCCGGGCGCGCCGAGATTGCTGATGGTGTTCACTGTCCCCGACATCGAGTCCTCCTGTCCGCTACTGCACGGTTACCTGCGCCGCATTGATGGTGACGACGGCGCTCACGATGATCTGACCGCCCTGCTGGACGGTGACGGTTCCGACGTTGATGGTGCTCGGCGAGCTCGAATTGATGATCCAGGGCTGGCTGGGAGTGACCGTGATGTTGTCGACCGTGAACACCATCACTCGGAACGGTCCGAGGAACTCCTCGATCGCGGTCTTGTAGTCGGCGACGTCGGCGGAATCGCCCCACACGTACGCTTTCGCCGCGCGCACGATGTCGTTCTGATCGTTTTTCGACAGCGCGGCGAAGTTCGATTTCTGCGCGTTCCACCACGGCCGTGCCGGGAGCGACTCGACGCGCGGGAAGTCCCCTTTGCGAAAGCGTTCGTCGGGGATGCCGATCCAGCGCTTCGCCTCGTCGAGATTGTGAGTGCGGAGAACTTTCGGCGAGAACGGACAGTCGTCGTTCGGACTGCCGTTCCAGTAGGTCGGGCGCGTTCCGCCGCCGACCACGATGTCGTCGTGATGGACGTCCGCCATGTTCATGCCGTAGCGCGCCAGCGCCTCTTCGAAGAACCGGCGCTGCCGGCCGTCGAGTTGTTCGATTGCATGTCCCATCGATTCCTCCATGTTTCTGGTCGTCTGGTTGATTCGCGATGCCGGGGGATTCATCAAGCCGGCGCCGGAGCGCCCGTTCACGCACTGCGCGGTGTGGCCGGCCACCTCCTTCTCCCGGCTGCGTTTTTCGCTGGCGCGCGCTCGTCGGGCGACAGTCGTCCTCCCGGCAGTGTCTCCACTGTTCTTCGGGACCAACCTGTCTGATTCGTCGACCGTGCTGAAGCGATGATGCCGGTGATCAATATGAAGGGAGTGAGTGAAAGAAGGATTTATGACGTCGTGCAGGAATTCTTTCGCAGCAGTCGTCGCGCTTTGCGCCTTGCCCGACTGACCAGCTGTCCGACGTCCTGCGTCTTGCAGCCGAGGAGCGGCGCGATCTCGCGCGCCGGCAAGCCGTCGCGGACCAGCTCGAGCAGCAGGCGTTCCCGCGGCGAGAGCAGGCGCAGCACCGAGTCGACGTCGATCCACAATTCACCGCTGAAGTGGATGGCGGCAGGAGCGCCGTATTGATGCTCCGCGGTGCGCCGCGTCGCAGCGCGCGTGCGCATCTGATTGCAGACGCGCCGGGTCACGACATAGCACCACGCAATGGTGTCCCGCGGCCAGACGGGCTGCCGGATCAACCGGATCAGCACCTCCTGCGCCGCATCATCGACATCCGCCTGTTCGCACCAGCGGCGCGCAAACCGGCGGGCCAGCACGAAGTACTCCTCCAGCTGCTCTGACGAGTAACCGTCCATACGCGGCCGGCGCCGTCGCGGGCGTGAGCAGTGATGGATGAATCCCCTTGGAGGAGATTACGGAGGGACGGTTTTCCCTACCGGGCCAATTTGGCTTAGGAAGGGGCGCTTCGCGAGACATCGATGGACAACGAATTGTCGCCGCAGGGACAACACCCCAATCTTACCCAAAAAAATATTGCGTCATGAGCAAGCAACCCGGTCGATAGTTTGGGTACTACTAGATGTAACCACACAGGGCCACGGCGTTCCATTTGGCTGCCGTTAACCATCACAGGTATAGGCATTTAGATGGAAACAGGTCCGAACAGAACTCCGGCAAACACGACAAAGAAGCTCCTGCTGGCGGCGCTGCCGAAGGACGCCGGCATGCGAAATTCGCGAGCAGCTTGAGCAGCGCCCGCTCTCGGACACGATTCGTATCCTCGCTCGGGATATCGAGTCGTCGATGCGGTCTTCGTCATGGGGCATGAGCTCGCCCACGTCCTCTGCGGCCGCATCGGACAGAAGACGTCCTGGAATCTCGACGGCATCACGGAGAAGGTTCAGCAACGGGAGCAAGAGTACGAGGCCGATTACGCCGGCTTCAGGCTCGGCCGCGGCGTTACCATTGACTTCAGATTCCACTGGACCAGCGCGCGAGCATCGCACCGCAACGTCACGCTGGATCTCCGCCCGCTACAGAAACTGTCCGCACTCTTGTGACGAAGGAAAATGACTGGTGATTGAAGGCGTGGTCGTTCTCGATGGCTCGGCGAAGACCGAGGACGTGCAGGGGAAGATCTCCCGATATCCCGATCTGACGTGGTGTGTCATTCGTGACGAAGCCGGGGAAACGATCGCGTGGTATGCACTCGATGCCGGCGAATTGCTGCTCGAGCTCGAATCTGTCACCGCTGATACACCGCTCCGCGAAGCGATTGACCGAGACCGGAATCGTGCGGAAGTAGGCACCATCTTCAATGCGCGATACCTGCAACCTCGCACGCGGCATACAGTCGTGACCGACGGCAGCGACGTCGCCGGCATTGTGCCGGGGCAGGCTCACGGGGTCATTCCGGGCCTTTATCGCGACTGGTTGCCGCAACTCCAACGCTTCGAGCCGCGGCGAGTGGAACGCTTTCTCGCGTGGCCAAAAATCGACGTACCGGCAACCGTGTTTCCGCATGACGAGTTCACGTTGACGATCGGACTTTCATCACGCGAACCGCATGGATTGGTGGCTCCGGTCGTAGTCGATCCCCTGAAAGACGAAACAGAGTTCGATCTCGATGTGTATGTCGCGGCAATGGAACTCGATGCACCGGAGGGCTGGCACCGCACATTGCATGTCGATCCGGCGCACGAACTTCCTTCGACGTCACTCCCGCTGCGTGTCCGTGCCGGCGCACGGAATGAGCGTGTCCTCATCCATGTCACTTTCATTTATCGCGGAATCGTCTGCGGCCACGCCACGTCCGCAATCGCAATCGGACAAACACTGGCTGTGATGCCTGCCGCTTTGTCCGCGTGCAGCATCCCGCCGGCCAGTGAAGAAGCGGCCGATCTGGTCGTGATGATTCGCAAGTCGGATGGCAATTCCGCCACCGGAAACTACGTGTGGTCCATGAGCTCCGCTCGGGCGCCGGTTGATCCGGCACCGTTCGAGATCAGGCTTCCTGACGAGCCGCGCACTTATGCACGAACGTTGATGGCTGACATCGATGATCTCGATGGCAAGGCACTCGTGGACGACGTCCTTCGCGGAATCGGTTATGAAATCGCGGCCTTCATTCCCGCCGCGTTCTGGGCTGCCCTGCATGCCGTGGCTGACAGCGTCGCTTCCGAACAGCGTCCGCCGCTCATGCTCCTCTACAGCGAAGAGGAATTCATGCCTTGGGAAATGGCAATGATGGAGGAACCGCTCGACGATGGACCGCCGTATCTGGGCACGCAGGTCATCCTCGGCCGCTGGATTTACAGCCAGCGTGGCGCAATTGCCAACCATCCCGATTCTACGATCGTGGTCAACGATCTCGCGGTTCTGGCGCCGAACGAAGCCTCGACGGATCTCCGAGCATCTGTCCGTGAAGCGAGACGCATGGTTCGTGCGTATGGCGCGATAGCGATTGATGCCACAGACGATGACGTGCATCAGCTGCTCGCGGCCGAAATCGATCGAAGGGACGGCTCGACCGCCGAGATCGGCGTCGTCCACTTCGCCTGTCACGGCAACGGCGATCCGACAGAACCGGAGCACACGGGGCTTCGTCTGATCAGCGGCCGCCGCATCAGTCCGCGGGTGTTCGGCGCCTCGATACTCGCCAGAAAATTCGGACCGTTGATGTTCCTGAACGCGTGTGAAGTCGGGATGCCACAGCGTCTCCTTCCGGAGCAAGCGGGTTTCGCGGCGACCTGCCTGCGCGGCGGATTTCGCGCGTTTATTGCGCCGCTCTGGTCCGTCGATGATGATTCCGCCGCCGATGTCGCGCACCGCTTCTATGAAGCCACCCTCGAACGCGGAGCACTGGTCGCGGATGTCCTTCGGGAGATCCGGCGTTCCTCAACCGCTCGCGACGCAACCGCGCTCTCGTATGTCTATTACGGACATCCGCGCCTCCGTCTGCAATTTTCGAACGAGGCGAGACAATGACCCTGCCCGAGCTCGCACATCTTTCGGCAGTCGGAGGCGTCGCGTTCTTCGATCCATTCGCATTGCACGCGCGTCTCGATTTTAATTTCCACGATCGCGATGCGGCGACGAATGGACCGGTACTCGTTCACGAATACACGCACTATCTGCAGTCCGTCTCGACGATTTATGGCTTGTATCGAGTGCTCGACTGGATTCGCACCGGCGTGCGCCTCGCGCACGTACTACCGCCAATCACGAGCATTCGCGTTCCGCTGCGTTCGTGGTGGAGGCGCGGCGATTGTCCTCCTGCATTACGCACGCAGATGGCCGAAATCGACGAACGGCTGGCGCTCAATATCGATCTCGAACAACCGGAACCGCTGGACGACGCCGGGATCGAATCGTTCGGACCATTGCAGATCGCACATGTGAAACTCAGTGATGGCGAGCGGCACATCATGGCGGTTGCGCGGATGAGCGACGGCACGATCATCCCGGTCGGCGCTCGCGCCCTCGCCGAGGGAATGGCGGCAAGCGTGCAGCGGATGTGGGAAGCCTCACCGCATCTGGACACGACGCTTTCGCAGCTCGAGCCGCAAGTCGCCGGATGGTATCAGGCGACGCGTAACATCCTGCGCGAGTTGCTGGAATCCGAGGACGACCTCGACTTCATCAATGCACTCGTTTGCGATGCGTCCATGATGACGCGCAATCCCGGGGCGTCGTTCATCGCCATAACGGCAACAATCGCCGGACGGCATGTGAAGACGAAACCCGATGTCTTCGGCGCCGTCCGCGAGGCTTTTCAGGAAACGATCGATGAGGAGCTGGCATACACGCGCGCCGATATCGCCGACACGCTCGGGCGTCTCGGTGATGAGGAGCCGTTCGCACGTGGCGTGCGGCGTCTTCTCACGTCATTCATCGAACTGCTGGCGCGTCGCCTCGAGCAGCCCGGCTTCCCGATCGACATCCTGTGCGGTGATCGGCCGGCAGAGCTCGAACCGCTGCTACTCCAGTATCCGCTTCCCTGTTACTTCAGCGGCTCGCGGCTCCTCGCCTGGCACGATGACGAGAACCTCGGGCGTCTCGGCGAACAGTTGCTGATGATGGAGCACGCCATGCGCATCCTGCTCTTCGGCCCGCGGACCGGCCGTGAATGCCCGCTGACGACGAGCAGCAGTTGTCACGCAACGAAGAGCGCGCTCTGCGGCACGGCACCGTGGCGAATCGGCGCCGATGCGGACGGCATGCTCTGCGGGTTCTCCGCCGCGATGGCGGCTTTCGGCGCGCTCGGCAAAGTCACTTCCTGAAAAAATTTCGGCGCCACATCCGTCTACTCGGTCATCCATGACCGAAAGAATCAAACTGCTCTTCCTCACGGCGAATCCGACTGACCAGGAAAAGTTGTCGACCGATCCGGAATTGCGCGACATCACCGCCGAGATCTCTGCCAGTGTCGACCGAGACCGATTCGAGATCGCATCGGCATTCGCAGTTCGCAGAGACGATCTGGTTGGACAGCTGCTGAGACACTCTCCCACCATCGTTCACTTCAGCGGGCATGGCAAAAATGGCCAGATTCTCCTGGAGAACGAGCGACGCAAGGCCGTGCCCGTGCCAGGAGAGGCGCTGGCCAGTCTCTTCGAAAATCTGCGCGGCACGGTCGAGATCGTCTTTCTCAACGCATGCGAGACGCACGAGACGGCGGAAGCAATCCAGCAGGTGGTCGATTACACGATCGCCATGAGTCGTCCGATCGCTGACGAGGCGGCGGTCTCATTTGCCCGCGCGTTCTACCTCGCCTTGGCGTCGGGTGTGGAAACGCCAAGGGCATTCAAGCTCGGAATTACTCAACTGAACCTCGACGGACTGACGACCGAGATCGACATCCCGCGGTTGTACAGCCGCGCCCCCGGAGAGCCTCGCGCCGCGGTGCAGCAGGCGAAGGCGGGACGGATTCAGTCGCTGGTCCATCTCGTCAAGAGCACGACCGGCGACATCATCGTCATCAATGGCCGTTCGAACGTCGTCAGGAAGGACTAAGCGATGATCTGCGACGCCTGCAAGCACCAATCGGAAGGTCTGTTGTCATGCCCGAATTGCGGCACGGCGTTCACGTCTCAAACATCCGGAAACGACACACCTCCAGCGAACGACGAGCTGGCGAAAACGCCGCCTGAAGTGGCGGCAGCACAAGCAATTACAGACGACATCGCACCGAAAGTCCCTCCGGAGCCACCGAAGGAGCCTGAGTCGAAAGCAGGCGGCGACATCACGGGAGCAGCGCAAGCTCAAAGCTCACCACTCGCAAATGCAGCGCCGGGCGATCCCTCGACACCGGCAACGGGTGACGCTGCTGTTCCGCAGCAGAACACGCCTGCCGCACCAACGAAAGATCCGGATCCGAAACCGGCAGAGCCGAAGATGAAAATCGAGAAATCAGAGCTGCGCGATTACCTCTCCGTCGAAGGTGATCACAACCGCATTGAAATTCGCAAGGAACTGCAGTCACAAAAAAGTGTTTTTGATTTCATCACCGATCTTCCCGAGGCGGCAGGCAGCGACCGCGAAATGGTTCGGAATTTCCGCGACGAAGCGCGGCCTCATGTCGACGCGTTACGCAACGAGCATTTCGTTCTTCTCAGCTGCGGCGACCCTGAAATCGGCCAATCGGCCGTTTACGCGCTCATCGAAGCATTGGGAGTGCCGAAGGCACAGCAAAAACTTCTGAACGCCGAACGCATTTATGCGGATGTCATTTTCGATATCTATCAACTCACGATGCGTCGCGTCGACGGCGAAGCCGAAACGGTGATGCTGCTCGATGCCACCAGCCGCGGCCAGAGGATCATCGACTCGCTTTACAGCATTCGTGGCTCGCTTTCCAAAGACGACATCATCAACAGTTTCAGGCGACAGAAACTGCGCGTCATCTGCCTCGTCTCTCCACAGAAGCTGGCGTCGCGTTCGGGCGAAATTCCCTTTCATCGATGGGATCTGCCGCATCTGACGTACTTGTTGCGTCCGCACTTCCCGGACAACCATGAGATTCTCCAGTCGAAGATCACGCAGCAGCGGCAAAAAGGATGCTGGGCCACGGACGACGTCGAATTCGGCCGGCAAATACGATCGCTGATCGATCAAAAAACGCTGGAAGAGGTGGTCGAACAGGGAGGTCCCTCGCCTGCATCGGTGGAAAACGACACCCCGCGCGACGACGACTCTCCGCTGCGGCTTATGGTTCTCTACGTCGCGACGTTTTATCCCAGGCTCGCACCGAGCGAATTCGAGGCGGTCCTGACGACGATCGCGGGCGACCAGCGAATCCCCGGGACCGCTACTGAAAAAACGAAGGAGGACCGACCCCTCGTCGACGTCTGGAAGGAGCGCTCGCATGTCGTGCTCGGCGAATGCCAGCTCATGACGGACAGGACGTCCCGCCGTGTCATCGAATTCCGGGAAACGGGCCGTCGCGATCGCCTGCGGGCGCACTTCGAGGAGAACTATGGCGTCTATGTGCAGCGCCTGTTTCTCGACGCGTGGCAGAAGGGACTTCTTTTCGATCCTTCGGAACAGATCGCTGAGGACCTGACCCTGCTGATTCTCGACCTGATGCGTACGGACACAGAGCAATTCGGCTGCGACTGGCTGTTCGAGATTTTCGAACGTTTGCCCGAAAACGCCGCCGATCGCCGTCGCGCATTACGGCGTCTCGCGCAGCTTCTGGGGAGAATGCTCGGCGAAGAGTCTTCTGAGCCCATCGTCCCGCGGCTGCTGAACCGGCTATTGCATGCGACCCGGCATGACGACGCGCTCGAAATGGTCAAGAGGCTTCGGCTCGTACCGCGCTTCGACGAGCTTTACTGGCTCAAGCAAATTATCGACCGGAGTGATGCCTCGACTCGTGACAATGCGGTGCGCTATATCGAGATCGAGTTTTATCGGCGGCCCGATCTGTATCCCCTGCTGGAGGGATTGAGCACATGGCTCCGCGACCAGCCGGCCAATTCGCTTTCAACCCAGGCAGCGCTGCACATCGCTTTTCGCTACCTGCTCGACACGACGAACGCACTCGACAAAATATTGTATGGCATGTGGCCCTCGCGGCTCCCATTACTGAACGTCAATGCCGTTTCGGCAAATGCCAGCTTCTCCTGTCTCTTCCGATTTCTGTTCCATCCCGCCATGCCGGACGTCATTGCCGGCGAAATTCCGGACGAGGATGCGTCATCCATTCTCTTCGCACTCCTCGCCGAATGGATCTTCGTACTGTTGGCACCCTCAAAGAACGGAGAATCGCCTGCAGAAGCCGCCGGGTTCACTGCCGGCGATGCATTGTCGGCATTTGTGGAGCGGCTCGTCCGGGCGATCAGTGTCGAACCACGTCCGGGGCTGAGCAGCATGGCGCTTGCCTACTGGGAACGGATGCGCATCACATTCCTGTACGGTCCCAAATTACCGGCGGGTGTGCAGCGACGCCACGAATTCGCATGGAAGCGCGTGGCCGTTACCCGTCTCATCACTGAATTCCGTCGCGTGCAGCGGGAGCTTCGCCCCGTGCTGAAAGAGCAGCGATCCTTTAGCGAACTGACAGGAGTTTGACAATGGCTCAGACCTATCCAATCGATTGTGTGATCCGGCGAGTGGAAGACGACGATGTGCTTCGCAGCGCCTACGAGAAAATTGTGATCGTCGATGCAAAGAAACGGGCAGTGATTCCTAAGAAACCCTTCTTTACCGTCGGCCGTGATCTTCGCTATTACCTCGTATCCAACGCGAACGACGCCCGGAACAGCGTACAGGGCGAGATCGCCGGCTACGCCGTGCGTGACGTCGAACACAATGTACCGGTATCGCTCACCTACGACGCGCGCTGCCGGGCCGGAAACGAGAATCGCGTCGCTCTCGCTCTCTTTCACGAGACGGAATCGCCGGGCGAAGTGCTCGAACGGTGGATCACCAGCTGGCTCGCCGCCCTCGGTGAGCCTGGCATTCGTCAATTCGTTGCCCGCTATTTCGATCGTCGCGCGGAGTTGGAAAACGAGATCGCCGCGCGTGCGCTGGCCGAGATCGGTCTCGATTTGAAGGTCCGCCTTTCCCTCGATCCGGAAAAGTCATTGAACCCTGTCGTCGTATCGAAAGAGCACCTGCGCGCGATGGTCAAGGACTTTCACGATGAGGATCAGGACCTGAACGTCCGGATCACGCTCGACGTCGATGAACGCAACAAGGTCAACGCCGTTCTTCAATACCGGCGGTTTCCGCAGTTGCATGATCTCGTCCCGCGCGAGGTGCTGAAGCACATCCGCAATCACATTACGCTGCAAACGTTCTGGACCGATCTCAGCTCGCCCACCATCCGTCAGGCGCTGGCGGCCGATCTCGACGCGTTTCTGGAGCCATATGGCCGCAAGGTTGGCCCGATCAAGCTGGAACAGGGAAGGCGCCCTTCCATCGAGTTCTATTTTCAACACGAGCTGGACGTGAAGTGCCGGCTCCACGAATACACGGAACCGGTAGTCATTCACAACAAGGTGCAGATGATCCTCGACGACGTGGCGCAATACCGCGCCGCACGATCGCCGAATCTGAAAGAGTGGCTGCAGGACAAACTCGATCGGTTCATTCCTCAGATTCTTTTTCAGGCCCGCTATATCAATGTGGTGCTCGAATTCGAGAGCTACGGCGAGTCGATCAAAAAGCAGCTGAGTGCCGAGGCGCGAGTGATCGGCTATCACATCGAGCAATTGATCACGGTCCCCGATCTCGAACCGATCCGGTGGAAAGAGAGAATCGACATCGAGGTTCCGGGCTCATTCGAAACGCAAACCCATAACTTTTATGTCGACGTCCAATTCGACCTGACGGCGCGGATCCCAGACCTGCACACCGTTGCGACGTACATCAATCGCAACCAGAAGGTCCCGGTGCTGATGCAGGAAGCCATTCTTCCGGTTGTTCGGCAATTTCTGCACGGCGTCGGTCCGGAGCGCTTCTACATGCGCTTCAATTTCAGCGACAGGCCCGATGAGCCGCCGGTGGAACAGGAACTGGTAAGCCGCATCACGAAGATGCTCGTCGGTGAATTCGGCGCCGAGGTGATCGCGCTCGTGGTGAAGGTTCCGGAGACCGACATCACGATTCGCCTCAAGGAGCTGCAGCAGACGATCCAGCCGTTCGTCGTCACGATGCAGCCACTCCATGCAGGCGAAGTATTAGTGTTTCGCGGCAGCTTTCAGGTTCAGGCGGTGGATGAGGATGGCTGGTACAAGTTCCTGTCATCCGTTGCCACGCTCGAGGACATTCAGACGCTGCTCGAGGAGCATATCCTCACTGAGCTGCATGCGCTGACGCCGGACGCGATGCTGTACCACGATCCGCTGCATCGCAAACAACTTGAAAAGCAGATCGTCGGTCTGGCCCGGCGATTTGTGAAAGAAGTCTACGGCCTCGACATCAAGGTAATCAATGTCCGTCGCGATTCGACGCCGCATGAGCTCAAGGCGAACGAGTTGCGGCTCACGCAACATGCCGAAACACTTCGCGTCGAAATTACGCAGGTGAAGACGTGGGCGAACATCGAGATCGCCGCCATCACGGACCAGCTCGCGCGGCTCGAAGCGCTTGGCGTGGACCGGAGAAGACTCGCCGGAAATCCCGGCGTCGAAGAAGAGCTGAAGAACATCGACAGCGAAATCGAAGAGATTCGCAGAGCAGTCGCTGTGGAACGCATTCCGTCCGTCGAAGAAGTCGATCGCGTCCTGCTGCCTCCCCCGTCGCGGAATGCGTCGCTCGAGGAACTGGCGAAAATCACCGGCATTCCTGAGTTCGTCGTACCGCAAACCGCGCCTCAGATCGAAGGGGACGTTGAATGAGCACGGCCATCGCAACGCTTCGCCAGCGCCTGCCGGCAACGTCGCCGCGCGATTTACTCCGTCTGCCCGAGTTCTGGCAGACGCAGAAATCATTCGTCGTCGTCATCGCTGTGGCGATCGTCTCATTCCTCATCCTTCTTCCGTACACCTATGCCTCCGGCGGAGGGTGGCAGTTGATATCCGCATTGGTGCACGCGATCGCGGTGGGGGGCGCCGTCATCGCGGCCAAAGCGCTCGCCACACTCGAGGTGGAGAAGGCAATCGTGCTGGAGATCGAACGGCGCGGCACCGAATATCTGAGCGAGATCAAGTCGGGCCAGCGCGAGCGTATCGATCTCGATGTGCTCGAGCGAACGATGCTGCCGAACAATCCCAGCAATCCGCCTCCGGCGATGATTCGCCTTTTCCAGCACATCTGCAAAGAAGCGAAGGACCGCAAGTTCGAGTCGAGCGTTCAAATCATGCAGCCGTATCGGGAGGAGCCGCTGGAAGACATTTTCCGGCTGCAGAATCTCCAGAAAATCGCGCTCTGGCTCGGAATCCTCGGCACCTTCATCGGATTGCTGATCGCCATCGGTGCAGCGGACCTGCGCGGCGGCGACTTCCTGGAAGTTGTGCGGAAGATGTTCAGCGGTCTCGCCGTGTCGTTCAGCGCCAGCCTGGCGGGCCTGCAGGTGGCGGTCTTTCTCGGCATGCTCCTCGTCGTGCTGCGGCGGCAGCAGGAGCTCTATTTCAAGCTGATGGAGAGCGCCGTCGTCACCATGCTGTCTCTGGCGCGAAATGCGATTAACAAAGACGACTTCTTCGTCGAGTTCAGCCAGGTCCGTACCACGATCGACACGCTGACCGACACCGTTCATGGACAGACGCAGGAGATGAAAATCCAGACCGATGAGATCCGTCTGGGACTGGAGCGCCTCGGGGAAGCGCGCACCAGTCTCGATCGCTTCATCCGAGACATGGCGGATTCACAAAACGATTTCATCGGTGAGGTGAAAGCGATCTACGACGCGATCTCACTGAAGAACCTGACCGAAAACCTGCAACAGAATCTCGGCAAGGCGACCCGGCTCATGGGCGATCGGATCGAGGTCGGCACGACACAGATCTCCAATCGCCTCTCGGATTTCAACAAGTCCGTCGACGGCCTGAGCAAAGCGGTCGAATTGCAGGCGCGAAACTTCAATGCCGCAGTGATCGAGAGTACGAATGCGATCAAGGGAGTCGCGAGCAAATTGCAGGAGTTGTCGGCCCGCGAGGCCGGCGCGACGCATTCGGTGCGCACCGAAATGCTCGAGCTCGGGAATCGCATCGGTGCTTTGGCTCGCGCCGTCGACAAGATCGAGGTCATTGCACCCCGTCAACGTTCGATTCGAGAGATGATCGCCTCGCTCCGCTGGTGAAAAACGAACATGTCACTGAAAGAACTACTTTCCGAAGACACGAATCAGTTCGGTCCCGGCACCGATCTGACGATCTCGCTGATTGCACTGCTCCTGGTCATCGCCCTGATTACGTCGCATCTCTATCAGCAGGAGAAGTCGCGGAACGATCTCCACGACGCCGAAGGTGAAGGGACGTTCAAGCTCGCTTCCGATGCGTTCACGGCGGGCGATTTCTATCCTCTGCCGGTCACGCAACTCATCGATCCAGCCGCTACTGATGTGCGCGTACGCCGCATCGTCGAGGACTACAGGCAATACGCCGGCAAATATCCGTACATCTTCGTAATCGGACACTCGAATCAGATCGACGACCTCAAAGCGAAGGACCGAAGCGTCTCTGCTCGCAGAAGCCGCAATCTCGACCACGCATTACGGCGGGCCGTGGTGATCGCCGGACTGATGCAACAGCACCTCAGCGACGATGAGCGGGAGCATCTGTTGGCGGTGAGCACAGGAGAAGCCGACCTGCGCGATCCGCGCAAGCCGCGTTCGCAGGAGAATGCGTGGGTGGAGGTCGCATTCGGCAAAGAGTGGAAAATCCCGAGTCGATGATCCGCAATCCAGCCGAGCAACACTTGTGACACCGATCGGCCCGTTCCGGCGCAAGTCCCGCGCCGACCCGCTGCGGCCGCCGAAGCCGCGACTCCGATATTTTACAGGGGCACGACGATATTGGGACGCGGATGAGGCAAACTGAAGCACGACTTCCGTCTAAACAGAAAACACGTCAGGAGCAAATATGGATCTCGAAACGGCTTTGAAAAAAGACAGGGAAATCGCGACCTTTCTGAACATCGACGGCGTAAAGCGCCGGGCAGGGCGCGGGCGTGTCGCCCTTGGGCTGGCTCCGGACGGCAATAACGGTTTCAGCACGGCGATAAGAGCATGGACGGAACAGGATCTCGAGGAGGAATACGGGGCCGGAATCGTAGATAAAATCCGGGCAAAGACCATCGGCGAGGTCGATCTGAAGATCACCGGAATGATCTCCGCGGCCCCTCCGTCAGAAGCCACCGTTCCCGGTCCTCTCTGCATCGGTGCGTCCGTCGGCCACTGCCGAGGCACGGCCGGCACTCTCGGTTTCTTTGCGCAACATGCCGACTGCACGATCGGATTCGTATCGAATAACCACGTCGTCGCCGAATCCGACCATGGACTCCATGGCGACGAAGTGCTGCATCCCGGCCCCTGTGACGGAGGACGCTCTCCGGACAACGTGATCGGCCATCTGTTTGGGACATACCCGACCCTGCAGCAGAAGAGAGGTGCGGTCGTCGACGCCGCGTTCGTACGTCTGCGCGACGGAATCGAATATGACCCGTCGCGCATCGGCTCATCGCTCAGGTTGAAACAGACGCGCGTGCCGATCCACACCCAGAGCGAGGTCGTGAAATTCGGCCGCTCGACGAAACTTACCCGGGGCCGTATCACCGCATTCGGGCTGCGGAATCTGGATGTCGACTATCCGGTGATCAAAAGAGTCTTTTTCGACCGGCAGATCGAGATCACGCCTGAAGATCCCAACCAGCGTTTCAGCGAACACGGAGACAGCGGCTCACTCGTCGTCAATCCGGACGGACATCCTATCGGCCTTCTTTTTGCGGGCAGCACACGCGGACTGAGTTATGCAAATCCGATCGAAGACGTGCTGAGCGAGTTGCGTGTTACTTTGCTGGTGTGAAACCCGCGACTCTGGAGGCGGCAGAACGCGCGCAGGCAACGCTCGCCGAAAAGCTGGCGGGAATGCGCGGAGTGAGTGCCACTGGCATTGCAGTTCTCGACGGCGGCTTTGGAATCAAGGTCTATTTCATTGAGACTCCGGCCGCCGGAAGTGTGCCGGACGACGTCGACGGCGTCCCCGTGATCGTCGACATCGCCGGCAGCATCCGGCCGTTGTAGCCTTCAACAACAACCGGTGTTGGAGCAATTGATGTACAGCCCGATGGGACCTCGTCCGCCGAATACCGGATTGCGCGATGACAATTCCGTCAATGCCGGCACAGTCTCCGGCTCCTTCAGCGATACATCCTTTCGCACGCTGAGCTTCTCGTAAATTCTGAAATGGCCGTCATGGCTATCCTTGCGCCGATAGACATCTCCGCGCGCCATGTTCGTAATCGCGATCTCCGTGCCGGCTTTGACCCGGATGAAGCGCTCCTGGCCATCTTTTTCTTTCACCGTGACGCCGATGCTCCCCTCGTGCGGCACGACGAGCTCCGAAACGACGGCCTTGCCACCAGGGATGTGATACGACTTGAGCTTTCCCTGCCGAATCGAGACACGCGCAATCGTTTCGGCACAATCGAGGTTGATCTCGAATTTCGGATCGATCTGCCGCAATTGCGGCAAACCTTCGTGCTCGTCCACGTCCAGCTCGCCGGCCATGTCGGCGCCTTCAATGACGACCTCGCATGGCTCCTCGAGCGGGAAATATCCGCGCTCCCGGATGTCGACTCCGCCCCACCCAGTCATCTGTTCGATGGAATCGGCAGGCACGACGACCATGCCGTAATGCGGATCGATTCCATGATCGGGTTTACGGCCATCGGGAAGAAGCGCAAGGCGCGCTCCCCGCTCGCGATAAAAACACACGAGTCCCACGAACTGCACTTTGTACATTGCTGCCTCCTCAAATATCAGGTTCCGATGATTTCGACGGCGGCCCACACGCCGGGGGAAACGTCCTGCCGGTGGATCCACTCCAGCTGGACGGCGCGCAGTGCTTCCGCCGGCGGAAGCCCCTGCACGAGGTAGTGATGAAACCGCGGAAAAAACTCGGCGGCCAGCGGGTCGTCGATCGGCCACAGCGTGGCGAGCACGCTCGGCACACCGGCCACGAGAAAGGCCCGGGCGAGGCTCACGCTCGGCGCTCCGCTGCGGCCATAACCCCGCGCCGTACCACAGGCGGCGAGCACGACCAGCCGGATATCTTTCAATTGCATCGCCGCAATACCGTGCACATCGAGTTGCGCTTCCGGAATTGCCTGCCGCGACAATACGAGCGCGCCATCGTTGGCTTCAGTCGGAATAATTGCGTGTCCGACAAAATGCACCACGTCCGCGGTGCTTTCATGTTGCTCGAGAAATCGCGTGACATCGGTGCGCGGTGCATATTCGACATTGTGGCCGTATTCGGCGGTGATCGAATCGACCTCGCGTTGTTGCGCCGTCAGCCTACCGGACTCTCCGTCACGCGACGCCGATCCCGCCACCATGAGCAGGCGCGGCGACCGGCGAAAACGCGATCGGTTTCCGTGCGCCAACACCGCCACACTCGGAGCGACGACGACCGGCCGCCGCTCGATCACGTATTTCCCAGCAGGATCGATCAATGCGCCGAACGGAACCATGTTCAAACTGCCGTCCGGTACGACGACGAGCAGGTTGCCGGACGCGAGCTCGTCCGCGACGGGCCCGAGGAGACGGTCATAGATTACTGACGCGAGCCGTCTGAATTCGGCCGTGTCGCCGGTTGCGGCACTGTGATTGAACCGTTCGATTTCGTTCGCGACGACGGAGCTCGCAACGTCCTGCTTCACGACGCGGAGCCGTTCGCCGTCGACGACGAAGATGATCATCTTATCCGGTAGCTGCACATATTCGAGAATCAACGCATCGGGTAATGCAGCAGGAGTCGCCGACGCCGCGCCACGCCCCATCGAATCGAGCAGTTCTGTTGCGCGACCTCGCTCGGAATATGCAAATGCAGCAGCGGTATCGCTCCTTTGCAGCGCGAGGACGACTGCCTCCGTGAACAACGCGTCAGCCGCGCCGAACATCCCCCAGCGTTCGTCGCCGGGAGCGATCGACATGCGCTCCTTTTCCAGCTCGACGATTCCAGTTTCAAAGTCGCCTGCCGCCTGCACGGTCTGTCCCGTTGCGGCGAACGCACGCCCGCGCTGCAGCAGCAGTTCGGACAAAAACATCCGCCGCCCCTTGGTTCGCTGGAAATCGATCGCACGCGACAAGGCAACAATCGCATTGGCGGGCGAAGGCGCAAGCATGCCCTCCACCGCGAGCCGCTCCGCTTCCGCTCCCTCGCGGAACGCCACGTCCCTGATCGCCGGCATCGATACCGTTGCTTTTGCGAGATCGCTGAATGCCGCACTCTGCCGCCCTACGCGTCCTTCCATGCTGGCACGCAACAGCAGCGTGTGCACATACATCAGGTCATCGCCGCTATGACGGCCCATTTCGAGTTGAAGATCGAGAAACGAAAGTCCGACCGCCCAGTCGTGACTAAGGGCGGCGCCGCGCGCGATCGCATAGATCGCAACCTGCAGGCGGAGATCGTCGATGCGGCCGAGCTCCTGCAATGCGACGATCCGATGATTCCACGCCTTGCGCGGCTCACCGATCCGGTCATAGACCTCAGCCATGATCTCCCGCACGGTCATCGCGTAATTGTTCTCGCCGAGCGCTTCGAATCCTGCGGCGCTCCGGTTCAATGTTTCGAGTGCCTGTCCCCATCGGCCGAGCGCGGCATAAATCATTCCGAGCTCCCATTGCACCTGCGCGGTATAGGCCCTGAACTCCGGACGCGATTGCGAAAGCGCCTGTTCGAGCTGATCGCGTGCATCTCCGGCCCGTCCTTGATCGAAGGTGGTATTGGCGACGAAATATCGGGCCACACGAACGAGCGGACTTCCGCCAAGCTCGAATTTCTGCGCGGCCTCGATGAACAGTTGTTGCGCGTGCACAGGTCCTTCGCTTTTGTAGGCCTTCTGTGCTTCACGCAAAGCGACATGTCCTTCCGCGAGCGTGCGCCGCTTTACACCGTCCGCCTGATCAATGGCGGCGACCGCTTCCCGCAACATCTGCTCGTCCCTGGTGCGGGCAAGCTCGTCACCGAGAAGCCGGGCCAGACGGAGATGAGGAACGCCTCCGGCGAAATCGCCGGCGAGCTCGCGCCGCGCCCAGCGGCTGAGAATTTCGCTCTCGCCCCATACCCGCGATTCCTGCGGAAATCGCTCGAAAAGAAGGGCGGCCCTGTTCGGAGCACTGTCCAGTGCCGCGTACGCGCGATCGAGCTCCCTCCGAAAATCACTGACCGCATTCAGGCCGGCCAGATGCTTTTCCGCTTCATGCGACCAGGCACTCGCGGGATCGACGGCGAGATACCGTTTCCACGCGGTGCGGGCCTGATCGCGCAATCCGAGGTGCTCGAGGATCAGGGCGCGATTAAACAAAGCCTCGGGAAGTTTGTTGTCGATGCGCAGCGCGGCATCGGCGGCCGTCAGCGCCTGTGCCAGCTCCGGCGGATCCTCGCTCTGCAGCGCCTGCGTATAGCGCGCGGCGGCGAGATCGCTCCAGACTTTCGCGTCATGCGCCGCCTCCGCGATTCCGGACAATTCGGCAGCCGCATCGGCCGGTGCGTTCGTCAGCAGGCGAGCTACCGCCGCGGCATGGCGCGCGGACGTCGATGAATCGCCGTTTGTCCGCGCAATGACTTTCCCTGCTTCGCCGATCAGTACCATCTGCGACGGTTCGGGAGGGTTCTGTCCGCGCTGAACGGAATGCAGAGGAGCCCACGGGAAGCCGCCGGTGACACGCGGCTCGACATAGCGGCCATCCACGGGCGTCGCGGCGACGAGCGCGCGCATCGGCGCATTCGCGCGGCTCGAGCGAATCATCGAAATCGATATATAACCGACTCCGGCGATCGCCGCGGCGGCGAGCAGCCAGGCCGGCACTTTCGATTTCGGCTGCGCTACACGGTCGTAACGCGCGGCCTCCGCCACGATCAGGCGGCACTCTTCGCATTCGCGCAGATGTTCGACCGTCATTTCCAGCTCTTCTCCGGAGAGGTTTCCCGCGGCGAAAGCGGCAAGCACCTCCGGATCCGGACAAGCACTTGGCTCGCATTTCTTCATGCGTTCTCCTTTGGTGTCTCGTCCGGATCTCCGTCGTCATTGGAGGGACCTGGTTCGACGGTTTTGATACGAAAGTCGAGTCGGGCACCATCTTTCCGGGTCAGCGCTGCGACGTCCGCGCCCCTGACGCCTCTGGCTTCGAGCGTGACACGAAGGTCGTCGTAATGCTTGTACAGCCGGCGATAGATTGCCTGCATTCCCTGCTTGAGTATCTTCGCAATCTGCGGGACCGGCATGTCGCTTTCGAACCGCAACTGGAAAATGAGCTGATCTTCTTTCGGAAGCCGCTCGATGAATTCGGAAATGACGGACGAGATCAACGACGTCATTTGCTCATGGCCGATGTCGTCCCGTCCATCGAAGGCCGCACGCTCTCCGCTCTGTTCCAGCGCAACGAATTTCCGCCGGAAGCGGATCGGAAACCGCATCGCGAGCTCTTCCAGCTGCCGGCGCGTAATCTCGGGATGCTTCGGCTGGAGTTCCCTGAATGCTTCGTCGAGATTCCGCTTGTCTCTGACGAGCAACTGCTCCAGATCCTTCGCAAGATCGCCAAGCCGTTTCGCTTCCTCTGAATTGCGCCATCGTCCGCGTTCACGGTCCGTGTAATCGTTCAATAACCTGCCAATGACGGTGGTCATGAACGTTCCGAAGCGGCTGCGGCCTTTGAACTTGCGGATGATTGCGTAATCGTTCTCAATCAGACGGAGCCGGGCGAAACCGGCGAACTCCTCGGTCTCGGCACTGGTCATCCTTCTTCCGTAACAGACGGAGCGGATGATTCGCTCGATCAGCGGCAGCTGCTCGAGAAAGAGTTCGCTCGGGTTTGGCATCGATGAGAACGAAGATCTGCCCGCAAATGTCGTCCGCTTGGGTGTGCGCTGCTCTCGACCGGGGTGATCGCGCGAGAATACACCACCTGCGGACGAACATGCGGCATTCCCTCCGCGTGGAGAAGAACTCCTCACGGAATGAATGAGTTGCGGATAAACCGAAGCGCATCAAAAGCCCGTTCGTCAATCGTCCAAAACGTCCTTCCCACCCGTCTGCCTGGGCCGCAGCAGAACGAGTGTAACGAGCATCACGCACATGAACATCATCCACCACACAAGGGTGCCGTACGCCTCGAGCCACGTCTGTTTGCGTGCGGAGAATGGAACGATTGCGGGGTCGAAACGCGTGGCCGTGGCGAAATCGAAAACGACGTTTCCGTCATAGCTGCCCGCCTTTTCGAACAGATCGCTGCGCGAAACGACGATGGTGCCGGTCTGGCCGGGCAGAATCGTGACCGTCGACGGTGTCACGTCAAGGGGCAACAGATTGCCATTCGTGAGGTGAATGACGGCATGCTGAATGGAGAGGGTTCTCTGCATCCTCGAATGGTTAATCAGCGTCAAAGGAGCGTGAAGATCGATCTTGTAATGTACGCCGAGGTTCAAGTCGCCCGGCTGAATGAGATCGATCCTCGAATTGAGCAGCTCGAGGACGTCGCGCCGCAGGCCGTCGATGCGACGGCCGCGGTCTTTGAAATCGATCCGCTGAGCCGGCATCCGCTGCAGCAGCCGGGATAGAAACGCCGCCAATTCCGGCGAAGACCCCGACCTCGATGGTAGCGCCACCACACCCATACGGAGACGGCCTTGTGAGAAAGCCGGCAAAAAAACTTCTGACCCATCCTGATTCGTGCACGGGTGGTACAGCGGCGCACTTGGAGGATCGCCGGTAAGAAGCAGAAACAACTGCCGATGTCGCGCGTCGCCATAGCGTTGAATGACGCGCGAAGACAGCTGCCACATTTCGCAGTAATTGGTCCACGCCCCGCCGCCGGTCAGCGGACCCTTACCGGTTTCCACGAGATCGGGATAGATACCGCTGAAGTGAATGACCCGGCGCGCGTCGAGCCCATCGATGACCTCCCGCAACAGTTCGCTGTCGCGGCGCCGGTCGACAATCGGAACGACGCCCTGCAGGTGAGCTTCCGAATCGAACGACATCAGAATGACCCGGTCGCCTTCTTTGACATACCGGACGAACAAATCCTGCAGAAACAGCTTGACGATGGAGAGTGAACCGCCCGCCGAAGGCGCCATCGACGCCGATGTGTCGACCATGACGAAGATGTCGTCGTTGCCAGGCCGGTTGCGCAGATCTTCCCAGGTCGCGGCGCACAGAGGCATCGTGAGCGCGAGCGCAAGGCCTGCGCAGAGAACCCGATTCATGAAAAATTGGAGGGATAAGAGCGTCTGACTTTTGCACGATCAGCTCCCCCTCCCCCGCCTTCCCGTGCGTACCGCGCTGACGGGATCGCGTGCGCGCAGGTCCGGCCCGACGGCAAGCCTCGAACACTCCTCTCTCGATGGCGGCTCGCACTCGGTCACCCGGGCCACGTCTGCACGACGATCGTGAACAAGAAGTCCCAACTCCACATTACGATCGAATGTGGCGTCTGTGAGATTGGCGGACGAGACGAACACCGATTCCTCGTCCGCCACACAGTTTTAGCGTGAAGGACACCGGCCGGTCCATTCGGGTCGAGCGCGCGCGGATCGTAATAGACGGCGGGGCTGGTCTTACCAGGCAAGTCCACGGTCCAGAAGCGATCGGCGAAGCGGCGAACGACGTCATCGGAGATCGACGTATCGCCGCGTCGGCGCTGTGTGTTCAGCAGGAGCACGACACGCAACGCTTCTATCGAGTCATACGCCGCGCGATGATGTCGAACGCTTTCGTTCCGTCGAACCAGACATACGTCGACAGCCATCGGGAGCTGGCGCAGGACGGCAACATCGCCGTATACGTCGACTGGCGGAGTCCGCACACCGGCGCCGTCATCGGTCTCACGCCGCTGCGCAAGCTTGGGCTTCCTGCCATTCCGGGCGAGGTATCGACGAAAGACCCGACCATCTCCGAACAGGTCGAGTCGTACGCCGGCAAGCCCTCCTCGGCGAACGTCGATCTCGTTCTGCTCAATGGCTGCATCAACGATCTCGGTGTCTTCGTGATCCTCGATCCGCGGCGCACGACGGCGCAGCTCGAAACCGCGATCAAACAGGCGTGTCACAACGATATGCTCGCGCGGCTGAAGCGCACGACCGCGGTGTTTCCGGGCGCGAAGATCGTCGACACTTCGTACTTCGCACCGCTCAGCGACGCATCCGCGCCGGTCGGTCCGCTTCTCGTCGCGTTTCTCATCGCGGTCGATTCGCCGATCCAACAGATTCCGGGCGCGATCGTGAAGGGCGCGCTCGCGCCGGAGACGCGTCAGCGCGTGATTCAGAACTCGCTTTTCTTCGCGTCGAAATCAACCGAGCAGCTCGCCCTGGCGGTCAACGATGCCAACGCGGCGGTCGGCGGCTCGCTCATCTCGTTCGCCTTCGGGCCGCAGAACGCGGCGCTCACCGGCTCGACCGCATGGCTGTTCGGTGTGAACACGGACGGCTCCGCCGAGGATGCGCTGGCCGCGCCGCGAAAAGACCTGTGCAAGACGTACAAGGACAGAACCAGCTCCGTCGTCTGCATTCACGGCTCTGCAGGCCATCAAATCAGCTCGGCGCGCAGCAGTACGCGAAAGCGATCTATCCGTTCTTGCCGTGAGGTTCGTCATCGACGCCAGCGCGGAGGTCACGAGGAGGTAAAGCCCTCGCTCATCAAACAGCTTGACCGGCTTCGCGGCGGGTTTCGTCTTGCGGATAGTGAGGTCGGAAAGCGAGACTCATCTATCCCGCGTTGCCATCCTACTGGCGTAACCCCCAAGAAATTCGGAGCAACGCTCGAATGCCCTTACGATACCCCCGCATACGCCCCCACTGTCCTGAACGCAAAAAGAGCCGGAACCCGTGTTGCTGCTGGGGATTCCGGCTCTAGCTGGACTGCTCTGAATATTCATTTGGTGCCCAAGGCCGGACTCGAACCGGCACGGATTTCTCCACACGCCCCTCAAACGTGCGCGTCTACCAATTCCGCCACTTGGGCTGGCGTTTAAAAGAACTTACTTCTTCGCGGGGGTGGCCGGCGCCTTCGCCGGGGTTGCTGCGGAACCGCTCATCACCGATGAACGCGGACGGGCCTGGAGGACCGCCAGCGTGAGGGAGGTCAGGACGAACAGCGTGAAGAACGAGACCGTCAGCTTGTGCAGGAGCGTCGTTGCGCCGCGCGCGCCGAACGCAGTCTGCGATCCGCCACCACCGAACGCTCCGGCCAGGTCGGCTCCCTTGCCCTGCTGGACGAGGACGACCAGGATCAGAAAGATGCTGATGATGACGTGGATGATGACGAGCAATACGGTCATGGATTCTCCGAACCTCGCCTCTCAACGAGGCAGGGGGGTGAATTCTTCCCGGAATGGGCCGATTCGTCAAGTCCGGCCGAGCGCGTTGTAAATCGCGAGAAACTTTGCCGAATCGAGACTGGCGCCGCCCACCAGAAAGCCGTCGATCGCGCCGTTGACGACGAGGTCCTCGACGTTCTCCGGCGTCACGCTGCCGCCGTACAGCAGCGGCACGTCGCTGCGCGACCAGAAGCGCGCGATGGCCTGGCGGATGTCGGCCGCGGTCTCGGCGCAGAGCGCGCCGCTGGCGTTGCGTCCTGTCCCGATCGCCCAGATCGGCTCGTACGCGACGACGATCGGACCGCTGCCGACGGCGGACGCGACGGCATGCACCTGTTCGGACAGATGCACCGCCACCTGCCCTGCATCACGCACGCGCAGGTCCTCGCCGATGCAGAGCACCGGCGTGAGTCCCGTCTCCATCGCCACGGCGATTTTGCGCGCGATGAGCGCGTCGGCCTCGCCGTAAAGCTGCCGGCGCTCGGAGTGGCCGAGGATCACGTAGCGGACGCCGCAGTAGCGGATCATCGCCGGCGCGACTTCGCCGGTGAACGCGCCTTTGTCGTGATCCGACGCGTTCTGCGCCGCGACCTCGACCCCCTTCGCCTGCGCCGCGACGTCGCGCAGAAACGGGAACGGCGGCGCGATGACGGTCGTCGCGTGATCGCGTTGCGCTCCGCAGACCACGCGCATGTACGGGTCGATCCCCTCGGGGGGAAGGTTCATTTTCCAGTTGGCGATTGCGTAGCGCATCGTCACGCAGTGTACCGGTTCTTTCCGCCGCGCTTCGAGAGATACAGCTTCTCGTCGGCGCGGCGCACCAGGTCCTGCGCGGCGAGGCCCGGCTCCCAGTCGGCGATGCCGATGGAGATCGAGCACTTGATCGCGCCTTCGTCGTCCGCGGGGATCGTCAACAGGTTGACCTTCTTCATGATGCGGTCTGCGACGGCGCGCGCGCCGGAGAGGTCGGTGTGCGGCAGGATCAGCGCAAATTCGTCGCCGCCGAAGCGGGCGAAGACGTCGGGCGGGCGCAGCGTCTCGCGCACCGCGCCGCAGAGCTCCGACAGCACGACGTCGCCCAGCGTGTGGCCGAAGCTGTCGTTGATCTGCTTGAAGTCGTCGACGTCGAAGATCATCAGCGACAGCGGCAGCGCATAGACGCGGGCGCGCTCGACCTCCTGCGGCAATTGCCGGCGGAAGTAGCGCTTGTTCCAGATGCCGGTGAGGTCGTCGGTCTCGGCGAGGTTCACGATGCGCTCGCGCGAGGCGATGTTGGCCAGCAGCATCGACATCTGCGTCGAGAAGATCTCCAGGATCTCCTGGTGCTGCTCGTTGAACTCCGGCTGCGAGCGATAGAGCAGCAGCAGGCCCGACGTCCGCCCCTCCACCGGCAGCAGCGCGTGCGTCTCGCAGGCGATCACGTCGCCTTCGCGGAATGGGCCCGAAAGATTATTCAGCTCCGACTTCACCACGACGTCGGTGTGCTCGAACGAGACGTCGAGCAGGCGGTGCAGCGTCTCGCGGATGCTGCCGACGAGCCGCTCGGTGACCTGGCTGTGGGCATGCTCGCGCGTGGAGATGTAGAGGTCGAGGTTCTGCTCGATCATCACGGCGACGGCGATGTCGAATTTCAGACAGCCGAACAGCGCACGGAACGCGGTGTCGAATACGTCCGCGACCGTCTCGCAGAGAATGCCGTCACCGGTGAGCTGCTGGATGAGGACGAGCACGTCGCTCACGCGGCGATGCTCTTCACGCAGCTTTTTCAGCTCGGCGGCGGCCGCGTTTGGATCGGCGCTCGGTTCCACCTCGGATCACGTCAATCATCCGCCAAGTCGTTCTCAGCCGCAAACGTATAATCGCGCCGATGATCCGGGAGGCGGAGGCGATTCCTTACGAGCCGTCGCAGATGCGCGGCGAACGCCTGCTCGTGCTCGCGCCGCATCCCGACGACGAAGTGATCGCCTGCGGCGGCTTGATCGCCCAGCACCTGCGCGAAAAACGCAAGGTTCACATCGTGATCGCCACGAACGGCGCGGAACAGGGCGACGGCACCTCGCGCGAGGATGAGTCGCGACGCGGCGTTGCAACGCTCGGCGAAGGAGCGGAGCTCGACTTCCTCGGATTTCCCGATCGCGGACTCGGCGACGACGTCGCGGACCGCCTTCGGGAGGTGCTGCGATCCTTCCGTCCGGATCTCATCCTCGTGCCGAGTCCGATCGAGATCCATCCCGATCACGTGGCCCTCTCGCGCTCGTTCTGCGGCCTGATCCAGAGCGATCGCACGCTGTTCGCGGAGCTGGCGATCGCCACCGTCGCGTTCTACGAGGTCAGCCAGCCGATCCGGCCGAACGCGCTCATCGACATCACCGACGTCGCGGTCGTGAAGTGGAACGCCATCGAGGCGCATGCCTCGCAGACCGCGGTGCGCGATTACGCGGCATTCGCGCGCGGGCTCAATGCCTACCGCTCGATGACGCTGCCGGACGGCGTGAAGTTCGCGGAAGGCTACTGGACGATCGACCTGCCGGCGCTGCGGACGACGAGCTTCACGCAGTTGCGGAACAGGATGGCGGAGCCGCCGCGCATCGACGTCGTGAGCGAGCCGGTGCCGGTGAGCGTGATCGTCCGGACGAAGAATCGTCCCGCGTTGCTGCGCGAGGCCGTGCAATCGATCCGCGCGTATCCCGCGGCGGAGATCATCGTCGTGAACGACGGCGGCACGCGGGTGGAGCTCGAGGATGTGACCCTCATCGAGAATTCGTCGTCGCGCGGACGTTCGGCCGCGGCAAACGAAGGCGTGCGCGCCGCATCGCACACGTTCATCGCCTTTCTCGACGACGACGACCTGCACTACGCCGAGCACCTGCCGACGCTCACCGCCGCCGCGGAGCCGTTCCCGAATCGCGTCGCGTGGTACAGCGATGCGGTGTCGGCGTTCGTGCGCATCGGCGAGTCGGGCACGCTCGAGACGACGTCGCGCCAGCGGCTGTTCTCGCACGACTTCGATCTCGAACTGCTGATGATTGACAACTACATCCCGCTGCCGACGCTGCTCATGCATCGCGAGCTGTTTCTCGACCTCGGCGGCTTCGACACCGACTTCGATCTCTTCGAGGATTGGGAGTTCCTGATCCGTCTTTCGCGGCGCGGCAACTTCCTGCACGTGCCGCGCGTGACGTGCGAGATCCGCCACATCGAAGGGGGCGGCTCGATCACGATGCAGCAACCGGAGGGCTCGGACGCGTTCCGCGACGCGAAGCGGCAGGTGTGGCGCAAGCATGCGGACGAGGTGACGTACGACGTCATCGCCGCGGCATTCGAGCGGCAGAAGCGGCGGCTCGATGTGGCATTCGCGCAGAACGTCGAGGCGCACGGCCGCGAGCATCACCTCCTCACCGATCTCTCCCGCATCGAGCGCGAAAAGCAGGAGCTCCTCGGCAGCATGCAGCGGACGCACGCCGAGGCAACGTCGGCGGTGAACCAGCTGGGCGGCGTGCGGCAGGCGCTGGAGCAGGAGGTCGCGCGTCGCGACGCGGAGATCCAGCGGCTCGTGGCCGAGGTGACGACGCTGCGCCGGCGCGCCGCCGAAGTGGAGAAAGAGATCTCCGATCAGCAGCGTGAGCTCGACTGGCAGCGCAGCGCGAACACCGCGGCGCATGCCGAAGTGGCGCGGCTCAATGCGATGCTGGAGATGATTTACAAATCGCAGACGTGGAAGCTCCACTCGATGATGGAAAAGTTCAGAGGGCGCGGATGAGTCGCGTCCTGCTCGTCTGTCCGGAGCCGCTCGGGCACCGGCAGCCGGCCGGCATCGGCATCCGCTTCCTCGAGATCGCGAATGTCCTGCGCGCGGCCGGACATCACGTCGAGATCCTCTCGCCCGATCAGGGGCTGACGTCGGAGAACATCGCGCGCGGCACGGGCGAGGCGGACGTCGCGGTGGTGCAGGGGCACGTGGCGAACGATCTCTTCGCGCACATGAAGCCGCTGCCGGTGGTCGTCGATCTGTACGATCCGTTCATCGTCGAGAACCTGCACTACTACGGCGAGCGCGGCGCCGAGGTCTTCACGCACGATCACGCAACGCTGGTCCGTTCGCTGCTGAAGGGCGATTTCTTTTTGTGCGCATCCGAGGCGCAGCGGTTGTTCTATCTCGGGCTGATGCTCGCAGTGGGGCGCTTGAATCCGGTCGCGTTCGAGAGCGATCCGCACCTCGATTCGCTGATCCGCATCGCGCCGTTCGGCGTCGGCCCCGCGCGTGCGCTGCCCGCCCGTGCGAGCACCGCGCCGGAGATTCTGTTCGGCGGGATTTACGACTGGTACGACCCGATGCTGGCGATGGACGCGGTGGCCATCGCGCGCGCGAAGGTGCCGATGCTGAAGCTGACGTTCAACACGCACCCGAACCCGGAGCTGACGCCCCAGAGCCGCACGGCGCAGGCGATGAAGTACGCGAAGCGCAAGGACTGCGACTTCGTCCGCTTCGAGCCGTGGGTGGCGTACGACGAGCGCGCGCCGTTCTTCGACCGTTTCACCATCGCGCTGCTGACGTTCCCGCAATCGATCGAGACCGATCTCGCGATGCGGACGCGCGTCTACGACTACCTCTGGGCCGGATTGCCGATCGTCACCAGCTCCGCGCCGGGCACCGACGAGCTGCTGGAGCGTTATCGCTGCGGCAGCATCGTGCGCACCGACGATCCGGCGGCGTTCGCGAGCGAGATCGCCGGCATCCTCACCGATCGCGAGCGCTACGCGCGGATGGTCGACGGCACGCGGTCGTTCGTCGTGCATCACCAGTGGGAGCGGACGCTGCGTCCGCTGGTCGAGTTCTGCGCGAAGCCGGCGATCGATGCACGGAAGGATGATTTCGCGATCGACGCGCAGGTGCCGGAGCATCCGCCGACGATCCTCGAGCGCATCAGGCGGCGCATCTCGCGATGAGCACGACCGAAGTCATCATCGTCAACTGGAACTCGCGCGAGCAGACGCTGGAGTGCGTCGACGCGGTGGAGCAGCAGCTCGGCGACGTCAGTTCTTCAGCGGGCGGCGCGTCGATCACGGTCGTCGACAACGGCTCGAGCGACGGCAGCGCGCAGGCGATCGCGGTGCGCCATCCGCGCGTGAAGCTCTTTCCGCTGACGGAGAACCGCGGCTTCACTGGCGGACTGAGCGCGGCGCTAGCCGGATCGCAGTCGCGCAACGTGATCTTCCTCAATAACGACGCGGTGCCGGAAGCGGGGTGGCTCGCCGCGCTGCATGAGGCGATCGAGCAGGCGCCGGCCGACGTCGTGTCGGTCGCGGGCAAGATCGTCTCGCCGGATGGTCAACTACTTGACTTCACCGGCGGCGTGCTGACGTTCGACGGCCATGCGTTCCAGGAAGGCTTCCGGATGGCGGCGAGCTCGCGTCCCGATCCGGAGCCGGGCTCCGAGCTCCTCTTCGCCTGCGGCGGCAACATGATCTCGCGCCGTGAGCCGCTGCTGGAGCTCGGCGCGTTCGACGACGATTACTTCGCGTACCTCGAGGACGTCGACTTCGGCTGGCGGACATGGATCAGCGGCCGACGCGCGACGATCGAGCCGCGCGCCGTGGTGCGCCACGCCTCGAGCTCGACGTCGAACCGCCTCGGCGATTTCGAGCGCGGCGTCCTCTTCGAGCGCAACGCGCTGCAGACCGCGCTGAAGAATTACGAGGACCTCCCCCACTCCGCCGGCGCGATCCTCTTTGCCTACATGCACCGGCTGCATCACTACGCGACGACGCGCAACCTCAACGTCGCGGAGCTGATGCGCGCGCCGTTCGGCGGTGCATTGGCCGCGCAATCCGAACAGCGCTCGCTGTTCAAGCGGGCGTGGCGGAAGATGTTCGGCCCCGCGCCGATCGCGGCGATCGACGATCCGCTGACGGCGATGCAGTTCCGCGCGCTGGAGTGGATCATGCGCAACCAGTCGCGCATCGCGAAGAAACGCGACGACGTGCAGAAGCGGCGCAAGCGCAGCGATGCGGAGATCTTCGCGAAGTTCCCGCTGCACTTCGTCCCGACGTATCCGGGGGACGACGAGTTGATGAGCAGTCCGCTGTTCCGCGCGCTCCGGCCGGCGCTGCCGTCGGTGGAGCGGAAACTCAACGACATCATGAGTCAGGGCTGAGTGCTCCAGCGCTTCCAAGTCAAAGGCGTTTTCTGGCGGCGGTTCCTCCGCTGGGCCGTGCTCAACGTGCCGCTGTGGATCGAGCCGCTGGTCATGGCGTCGTGGTCGCTTTTCTTCCTGCTGTGGGGACCGGGGCGCCGCGGCGTGATGCGCAACCTCACGGCGATCAAGCCAGGCTCGTGGGCCGTCACGAACTTCTGTCGTACGTTCCTCGTCTTCTGGAACTACGCCTGGACCATCACCGACAACATCCGCTTCAAGGAGCTGCGCACGCTGCCGGAGTGGTCGTTCAACGGCCGCGAACATTTCGAGCCGCTGATGCACGAGTCGAACGGCGGCGCGATCATCCTCACTGCGCACATGGGCTCGTATGACCTCGGCGCACACCTCTTCGCCGCGACGACGACGCGGAAGATCGTGATGATCCGCGCGCCGGAAGTCGATCCCGAGACGCGGCAGTACGAGGAAGCGAAGGTCGGGAAAACCGCGGACGACGGCCTGCGCGTCGGCTTCAACACGACGGGCGACCTCGCCTTCGAGCTGCTCGCGGCCGTGCAGCGCGGCGAGCTCGTGGCCATCCAGGGCGACCGCGTGACGCCGGGGATCGCCGCGGCGCCGGTCACGCTTTTCGGCCGGGAGACAAAGATCCCGAGCGGCCCGTTCGCGCTGGCGATGGCGGCGCGCGTGCCGATCCATCCGATGTTCGTCGTCCGCACCGGCCTGCGCAGCTACGCGCTGGTCAGCGGCGCGCCGATCGTGGTCGAGCGCAAAGGGCGCGAGCGCGACTTCGCTCCGGCGATCGATGCCTGGCTCGCGCAGCTCGAACAGGTGATCCGCGATTACTGGTTCCAGTGGTTCGCGTTCGAGCCGTTCTTCGAGGAGCCGCGGTGAACCGCTATTACGCGATGTCGATCGTCTTCACGCTGGCGACGGCGTGCTATCTCGCGGCCGTGCTGCCGTGGCGCTGGTGGGTCATCGCGCTCGCCATCGTGCCGCTGACGATCACCGTGATCCACGCCTCTTTCTTCGGCTTCGGGCTCCTCCTCGGCGACGGCAACCACATCCGCGCGCAGTCGATCTTCATGATGTCGCTGCTGCTTGGCGCCAGCGTGTACTTTGCGTTGCAAAGCGGCTGGGTGCGTGACGTCGCGTGGACGGTGCTGATCCTGGCGTGGCTGCTGCCGCACTGGCTCTACCTCTATCCGACGCTCGTCCCGAATTCGCAACTGCTCGGCCCCGTGTTCACGCACTTCGAAACGCGCGAGCAGGAGCTCTGGTTGACCATCGATGACGGCCCCACCGCGGACACACCGGCGCTGCTCGATCTCCTCGACGAACGCGGCGTCCGCGCCACATTCTTCGTCAAAGGCAAGCTTGCCGATGCCGCGATGCTGCAGCGGATCATCGATCGCGGCCACACCATCGGCAATCATTCGTACTCCCATCCGAGCGGCACGTTCTGGTGCCTCGGGCCGCGCGCGATCGAGCGCGAGATCGTTCAAGGCGTCGAGTCGAAGCTCTTCCGCGCGCCGGTCGGGATGAAGAACCCGTTCGTCCATCCGGTGCTGGCTAAGCGCGGGATGCGGCTCATCGGCTGGGCGGTGCGCGGCTTCGACGCAACGCGCAGCGACGTCGATGGCGTCGTCTCGCGCATCGTGCCGCGACTCGAGCCGGGCGCGATCGTCGTGCTGCATCAGGGCCGCGAGTGGTCGCTGGGCTGCATCGAGCGGGTGATCGCCGAGGCGCAGCAGCGCGGCTATCGCTTCGTGATTCCGGACGACGGCGCCCTGAAAACGAAGAGGTAGTTGTTGTACGGGCTGCGTCCCCACAGCGGCACGATCTCCGCTTCGAAGCCGTCGAACGCGGCGGCGATCGACTCGCGCGTCGGAAAGTTGAGCCGCTCCCCTTTCAGCCAGCCGATCGCGCGCGAGAACGCCTCGGCCGCGTACGTCGCGCGATAGCGCCACGAGCCGTCGTTGACCGCATCGCGAATGATGGCGACACCGCCCGGCGCGACGCATGCGGCGGCATTGCGCAGGATGCGCTGCTGATCGGCGTCGGTGAAGTAATGCAGCACGTCGAGCAGGGCGACGTTGCCGTGAAAATCGACGGGATCGCGAACGTCGCCGACACGGACAACCGTGTCCGAGTCACAGGCCTTGCGCGCGGCTTCGACCTTCCACGGATCGTGATCGATGCCGGTGATCGGCGAGCGGAAGCCGCGCTCGCGCAGCGACAGCGCAAGGAGGCCGACGCCGCATCCGAGGTCGAGCAGCGGCAGCTCGGGCAGACGCGAGGCGACGGCGGCGTAAACCGGATCGCGCGCGAGCTTCGAGCGAACGTAGCCGCGCAGGAATCGCGACTCGTACAGCGCCGCAACGTCGATCACGGCGAGACGTGCTCGATCAGGTCGATGAGCTCGGGAAGGTTGAACGGCTTCGGCAGGATCGCCTTCACGCCCATCTGCAGGATGGCTTGCGGATCGTGGCGGAGGTGCGCGGAGACGACGATGATCGGCACAGTGCCGAGGCGGCCGGTCTCCTGCAGGCGCTGCAGGAAGTCCCAGCCGTTAACGTCGGGCATGGCGAGGTCGAGTAGCACGACGTCGGGATTGTGGATGTTCAGCGCGCGTTGCCCCTCGCCTCCGTCGCCGGCCAGCAGCACCTGGAAGCCATGATGCCGCAACGCCGCCGCGACCATGCCGCGGAGCGGGAGATCGTCGTCGATGACGAGGACGCATTTGCGGTCGACGTCGGCGATCCGCTTCTCGCGTCCGTTGCTGCGGGGCTGCACCTCGTTCATTCGTGAGGAATTCTACGATGCATGAAGCAAGCCGGGCTAAAAGAGGTCCGAATCGCCCCACGTGTAATAGAGCCGTTCACGCATCCGTTCGACGGCGTCCGGCATCGTGAACGGGACGCACATCAGCGACAGGTCCTGCGGCTCGGGCCGGATCTCGAAGCCGATGTCGCGCACGATCGCGTCGAACCAGGCGGGGCGCGGCGGGAACCACCCTTCGACGAGCTCGACCGGATACGACGGCACGACGTGGCGCAGCGCGATGCCGAACGCGTCGGGAAAACGCGGATCGAACAGCGCATCGCCGATGGTCAGGCGATTGTCGCGGATCCGGAAGACGAACCAGCCGGCGAGCCGGCGCCACTTGCGGACGGCGACGACGACATATGGGACATCGGGACATTCGAGGTAACGCCAGCGGACGTATTGCGCGTCGCGCTGCACGAGGAAGCGGTACGCCGGCGCGACGCGCGCGAAGAGCTCGTCCCATTCTTCGGTCGTGTTTTTTACAAGCTCGAATTGATAGCCGAGGGCCCAGCGGTGGAGGCGCGGCACGGGCAGGAGTGTCTGTGCCACACGGTAGGTCACCGGCTCGACGCGATCGCTGCGGAGAAATCGCAGCGAGAACTTCTGGATGTTGGCGACGTTGAAGCCGTAGTTGAACGCGACTTTCCCTTCGCAGAAGTGCTCGTAGAAATGGAGCGCGGTGCGGCCGAGGATCGAGGTCGGGCCGCGGCCGACGTGGCGAAACGATTTGTCTGTCATCGTGTCGCCGATCTGATTCGCGATCAGCGGATTGCCGTCATCGACGAACGGAACCGGGTAGCCGGTGTAGTGCCCGACCAGCGCGCCGTCGCCGCTCCACGCGAGACTGATGCGCTCGCGGCCCCACGGATCGTGCTGGAACTTCCAGCGCCACTGCTCGAGCGAGCGCGGCGCGTGGAACGAGCGCGCGAAGAGGTCGAGGATCGGCTGCTCGTCGCCCGGCGCGTAGCCGCGGATCACTACGTCAACGGGCATGCGTCGGTTCGGCGGAGCGGATGGAGCGGACGTTGGCCGGTGTGCCGGCGCGGCGGCGGGCGATGACGCGGATGGAGCCCGAGGTCACGAGCAGCGGATCGGGCAGGAAGCGCAGGAGGGCGCGCGCGATCGCGCCGAGGCGCGGCCAGCGTGCCGTCAGCCAGTGGCGCAGGAACTTGTGATCGCGATATTCGAAGTCGGGAACGATCGACTGGATCTCGAAGCCGGAGTGCTCGAGCAGCTCGATGAGCGCGGAGCGCGAGTAGAGGATGAGATGCGTGCGGAAGTTGTGCGCCATCCGCCGCCGCTCGGTGAGCAGGTAGAGCAGTCCTTCGGTGTCGAACGTGGTCAGGAAGAGCGTTCCGCCTGGTTTCAACAAGTCCTTTACGCGGCCAAGTGCATCGTGCGGATCGGCGATGTTCTCGAAGACGTGGAAGAGCGCGATGGCATCGAAGGCCGGGCCGGTGTTGACGAAGTTCTGCAGCGACGCGCAGTAGACCTCGAGCCCGCGCGCGCGTCCGGCACGCGCGGCGGCAGGCGCGTGGTCAATGCCGACGTACTCGTAATCGCGCGACGCGGCGGAGCCGAAGCTGCCGTCGCGGACGCCGACTTCGAGCACGCGCGCGCGCTGCGGGATGTCACGGCGGACGTTGGCCAGGCGGCGCATCGACGTCTTCTCGCGCGCGGTGCGCGAGTGCACCAGCTCGTCCATCGGGTCCGACGCCGGCGCGTACGCGCGCAGCTCGCGGCGCACCGGCAGCCCTTCTTCGTCCGCGGTGAAGCGGTTGAGATAGCGGCACTTGCAACGATGGCAGGAGCGGACGATGTTGCCCGGGATCTGGGCCCAGCTCCAGACCTCGTTGGAGAAACAGACCGGGCAGCGCCGCGCCGCGCGGTACTGCATGCGCCGATCATTGAGACGCGTGGCGATGAGCGGCGCGAGTCCGCGGATGCCGCCGAAGGAAGGTTGCGGCAGCGCTTTCGGATCGCAATCGACGTGAACGCGCTCGATGCGGAAGCCGTACTTGTTCGCGAGGAACGCGAGCTCGAGCTCGCAGCCGCCGCCGTTCAGTCTCGATTCGCCGACGACGAGCTTCGCGGACGCGGACGAAAACGCCTTCAACCGGATCGACGGATCGGGCAGGATCGGCACGAGGAAAAAGCGGAGCAGCGGATGGCGCGTGTCGTCGTCGCGACGCGTGGTGGCGAAGACGATGTCGGTGGCGCCGGAGTCGATCATCGCGACCGCATCGCCGATCGCGCCGGCGGGATACGGGAGCTCGGGATCGACGACGATGACGACGTTCCCTTTCGCCTCCGACACGCCCCGGCGCAACGACGCGCCGTACGTCTCCTCGGCGAGCGGCAGGATCTCGAATTCGAAGCCGGTCGAAGCGAGAAAACGCTCGATGGCCTGGCGGGCCGCAATCGGTGGTGAGCCGGACCCGATGAGCGGCATCAGCACCGACACGCTGGTCGAGCTCATGCCCGTATTCTACGCGCCCACGCCGCGACGACACGGCCGGTGGCGCGCTCGACGGCGCGGAGGTAGACGACGTTACCGCGCCAGCTGGCCACGACCTCGGGCGGCAGGTCGGCGACCGCGGCGTCGAGACAGCCGGCGGCGGTGGCGAAGTTCGCGAGGGGTGAGGCTTCGAGCACGAGGCCGGCGTCGAGGGCAGGGGATCCCTCGACTTCGCTCGGGATGGCACTCAGGGGCGGACGCTCGAGCTTCTTCAGCGTCCGCGCGACGAACGGGCCGTTCCACTTTTCGAGATAGCGCAGCTCGCTCTGCGCGTAGCGCGCGGCGGCGTCGGACGAGACCTGCCCCGCGCTCTGGTTGTAGAGGTGCCGCACGCGCGCCGCGGGGACGTAGACGATGCGGCCGCGGATGCGGCGGAGAAAGTCGGTCTCTTCGAAATAGAGCGCGAAGCGTTCGTCGAACGGCGGCGCATCGGCATGAAATGCGAGCACCGCGCCGGAGAGCGCGCGCACCGCGGTCGTCTCGCGCAGCGACCAGAACGCGACCCGGGCGAGGAAGCGGCGGCGGTCGCGCACGCGCAGCCACGCGCGCGAGCGCGAGGCGAGGACTTCGTCGAATTTCTGCCAGCCGGTGTGGAGATCGGACGGCGGGAGGAGCCAGCGATGCGCGTCGTCCCAGAAAAGCGCGGGGCCGGCGACGTCGGCGTGTTGCAGCGCCTCGGCCAGCGCGTCGATCGAGTGCGGGGCGAAGACGACGTCGGGATTCGCGACGACGATGATGTCGCCGGTGCAATGCGCGCGGCCGTCGTTGATGCCGCCGGCGTAACCGCGATTCGTTTTCGACGCGATCACGACGCCGGCATGCGGGCGAAGCAGCTCCGCTTCCTCGCTGTTGTCGACGACGACGACCTGCAGCGAGGCCGTCGTGGCGGCGCGGGCGGAGCGGATCGCCTCGATCGCCAGCGGCGCCGAGCGATAGTTCACGACGAGCAGCGAGATCATCGCGCGGCGGCCGCCACTTCGGCGGGCTCGAGCTCCCAGCGATGGCGGACGTTGATCAGCCCGATCTCGAAGCGCTCGCCGCTCATCGAAAACGCGGGGCGGAGGTCGCGGCGATCGAACACCGTCATGGCGTTCTCGTCGCCGGCAAAGGCGATGATCGAGTAGTCGCCGCGCAGCAGCGGCACGTCCTGCAGGCGCACGGTCAGCTCGTACTCGTTGCGGCCCGACAGCGGCTCCACGCCGTCGGCATGCGTCCCGACGGCGAAGCACTGCAGGTCGTCCGCGCTGCGATGCACGCCGATGATCACGTGCACCGGCTGCCGCGCGTCGTCCGAGTGGATGCGGGCGCGGATCTGGATGTCCTCGCCGCGGTCGAAGAGATCGCGCGGCGCACCACTGCGGTCGCAGACGGTGATGTCGCGGAAGCGGACCGGCGTCGGCGGACGCTCCGGCTGCGGCTCGGCGCCGCTGGCGACCTCGCGGTCGCGCTGCAGGAGGAACGTCTCGTAGTCGTGCACCACGTCGAGCGAAGGGCCGTAGCGCATCACCGAGCCGTGATCGAGCCACAACGTGCGGCGGCAGATCGACGAGACGTAGTACAGCGCGTGCGAGCAGAAGAGGATCGTCTTCCCCTCGGCCTGGAACTCGCGGATCTTGTCGATGCACTTCTTCTGAAAGTGTCCGTCGCCGACGGCCAGCGCTTCGTCGATGATCAGGATGTCGGGATCGACGTTGACCGCGACGGAGAACGCGAGGCGCATGTACATGCCCGACGAGTACGTCTTCACCGGGCGATCGAGGAAGGTGCCGAGCTCGGAGAATTCGAGGATGTCGGGGAGGCGATCGCGCACCTGCGACGGGGTGAGCCCGAGGATCGCGGCGTTGAGCGCGGCGTTGTCGCGGCCGGAGAATTCGGGATGGAAGCCGGTGCCGAGCTCGAGGATCGAGGCGATGTTGCCGCGCGCCTCGAGCGTGCCGGAGCTCTGGCGGGTGATGCCGCAGAGGAGCTTGAGCAGCGTCGACTTGCCGGCGCCGTTCTGGCCGATGATGCCGATCGTCTCGCCGCGCTCGACCTCGAACGTCACATCCTGCAGCGCAGGAAAGACGGTGTGGCGGGGGCGCCCGGTGACGATCTCGAGCGCGCGGTCGATCGGGCGCCGGTAGATGTCGTAGTGCTTCGACAGCTCGACCGCGCGGACGGCAGGTTCCATCGGCGACATTCTACGGAGTCGCGGCGAAACGCGTCCAAAAAGCGAGTGGCGGGCCGAAGCCCGCCACCCGAAGGAGAAACGTGGAATGAAGCGTCAGTGACGTCCGGGCCGCGGCCGCGGAGGCGGCGGCGTACCGACGACGATCTGCTTGGTCACGCTGCCGGCGTTGGTCGTCAGCGTCACCGTGTACGTACCGGTCGACGCGTACGGGTGGTACTGCGGGACGGTCGACGTGCCGGAGATCGTGACCGGGTCGGTGTTGTCGCCGAAGTCCCACTTCCAGCTCGAGACCGTGTTGGCCGGGGTGACGCTCGGCGTGAATTTGATCAGCGTCGGGTTGCCCTGAACCGGCTCGTAGGCGAAACCGACTTCGATCGGAGGCCTATCACCGCTGCCGACCGCGATCGACAGCGGCAGCGTGACCGTACCGCTGCCGTTGGTGATGGCGCAGGTCACGTGGTAGGTCCGGTTCTGCACGAACGCATGCGTCGGAACGCGATCGGTGGACGTCGAGCCGTCGTCGAAGGTCCAGAGGAACGTGTGCGTGCCGCAGGAGAAGCGATAGCCGGTGCTGCTGTCGGCGTTCGCGCTGAAGGCGATGACCTCGTTGGCGCCGCACGGCACTTCGGGCGACAGGTACGAACAGTTGCTCGTCGGTCCGGAGTACGTGAGGAACGCGTTGGTGGCGGTCGGAGCGGGGCACGAGCCGGTGCTGACCTTCACGAGCTGCGAGAGCGTCGTGGAGCCGAGCTCGTTCGTCACGGTGACGTGCGCCGTGTACTGCGGCTGCGTGCCGGGGTAAACGTGGGAGACGCTCTGGCCGGTCGCTCCCTGGCTGCCGTCGCCGAAGTCCCACGTGAAGGTGTTGACGTTGCACGCGGCGAAGCTGAAGCCGTTGAGACCGGTCACGTTCAGGCCGATGTTCTCGCCCACTCTGCAATTGTTGTTCGTGGCCGTGCAGCCGCTCGTGCCGCCGCTGAGCGTGATGGCGGTGTTCGACGCGCTCGGCGCCACGCAGACGGCGCCGCCGGCCACGGTGACGGTGACGGGGAACTGCATCTGGCCGGTCGGGCTGGTGACGGTGACGGTCACCGGATAGGTCCCGCCGCTCTGGTACGAGTGCGACACCAGCTGGCCGGAGCCGCTCGAGCCGTCGCCGAAGCTCCAGGAGAACGAGTGCGTTCCGCAGGAGAAGTTGTAGCCGGAGCCGAGATACGGGGTGACCTGCATGCTGACCAGCTCACCGGGCTGGCACGGCACCGTGCTCACATACGAGCAGCCGCTGCTGCCGGCGAAGTAGATGAACGCCGACTGGCTGGTGATCTGCGGGCAGGTGGGATTGCAGTTGACCGTGCAGCCGCCGCCGGTGGTGCCGATGGCGACGGTGAACGGATATTGGAGCGTGACGGAACCGTTCGTGCTGCTGACCGTCACCGTGAACTTGCCGTGATACGTCTGGTTATTGCCGGTATACGAATGCGTGGCCCTCAGCGTAGTTGCGCTCGCGCCATCGCCGAAATCCCAGTTGTAGGTGTCGCAGTTCACGTTGAACTTGTACCCGGACGCGGCGAAGGTGATCTTCTCATTCACCGAGCAGTTCGTGCCGATGCCGCACGTGCCGGACGTACCGAAGTACTGAATGGCGATATCGCCCTGCGTGGGAAGAGTCGGGTTGCAGATGGCCGTGGCGATCGACACAGCCGTCGTATCGCTGCCGCTGCCGATGGCGTTCGTCACAGACGCGGTCAACGTGCCGCTGTAGCTGGCGCTGAACACCGGAGAGAAGGTGAGACCCGTTCCGCCGGAGACGTTGGAGGGATTGAACGACCAGCTCACGTTCCATGCACTGGTATCCGCGCCGGTCTTGGACGTCACCTTGTACGTGCAGGGAGAGCTCGCGTACTGGCAGCCGGTGACGACGCTGATCTGCGGGTCGGGAGCGTTCGGCACGTCGACCGTGCCTGACGACGAGGTGGCGTTCGCGCAGGTGCCCGGAAGCGTGGCGGTGGTGCTCAGTTGCAGTCGCGCCTTGAGGCCGGTCTTGCCGGTGAAGGTCGAGCTGGGAACGACGAACGACGGAATCTGGCTGAATGTCGAGGTGCCGGTCGCCGTCTGCAGCGACGTGGCGCCGTCGAGCAGGTCCCACTGCCAGGTGAACGACGTCGCGGTGGGAACGATCGCGGTATCGGTCGTCACCCGCGAGCCGCTGGTGAAGGTGACGTTGTTGCCGTTCGAGGTCGGCGCATTGACCAGCGCGATGAACGGCTTCGGCGTATAGGCAATGGCCGCGAGCGAGAGCGCAAGCGTGCCGTTGACCGGGGCCAGCGAGCTGCCGCTGCCGGTGTACGGACCGTAATTCGCGGTGAAGTTCAGGGTGTGCGCGCTGCAGTCACCCACCGGCACCGTGGCGCTGGGAAGGGTCTTGGTCACGGTTCCGTCGATGTTCCACGACGAGTAGTGCCCTTCGACCGTGCCGTCGGACGCGTCCTTCCAGAGGTCGCTGGTGACGATCGCAGCGGTGGTCGACTGTCCGACGATGGCCACGCGCGCCGTCGGGACGGCGAGATTGATCGGCAGGACGTCGTTGATCGAGCTGTCGGAGGCATTCGTCACCGTGACGGTGCGCGCGCCGGAGAGCTGCGAGGTGGCCGTGACGCCGGAGTATTGATGCGTGACGTCGGTACCGGTCGTCGTGGTGTTGGTATTGTCGGTCGATTCCGGATTGCCGAAATCCCAGACGACGTTCATCGGCGCGGTCGCGGACGTGCTACTGCCGAAGAGGACTTTGTCGCCATAATACGGACCGGATCCGGTCTGTCCGGAATTCGGGTTCGGCGTGCCGATGATGCCCTTGTTGGCCGCCGTAATGGAATCGGACCCTTTGATCTCGTAAATGTCGCCGAGACCCTTCAGATTCACGATCAGGTAGGTCTTGCCGCTCTTCTTGTAGACGAAGGAGTCGAACGCAAGTCCGTAACTCGGCTTGATGTATCCGGTCGGGGCGGCAGCCGAACAACACGACACGATGTAGGGCTCCGGCGCCGACGCGTTTTTCCGGTAAGCGAGGAGATCGAGCTCAGTCATCGTTCCGGCGCCGACGCGGAACAGACGGATGTCCTGCGCGGAGACGCCATTGACCATCGACTGACCGGCCATGCTCAGATAGCCGGCGCCGTACTGCACGCGCTCGGGCGTGAATGCAGTGGAGGTGGGGTACTGCTTCTCGGCGAAGGAGCCGCCGGAGGGACTGAGGACCGAGATCGTCAGGTGTCCGCCGACCGCTTGCACGGCGTAAAAGTTCACTCCGTCCGTCGTGACGCCCGTGTAATGGCCGACGGTGGTCGCAAACGTCGCCGGCCGGCCCGCGATCAGGGCATCGGCCGTATAAATCCGCAGAACCAGGTCGGTGCCGATGAGCGCAACCCAGTGGTTATCGGCGGTCTTGGACGCCGCGGTTTTCACCCACGCAAAGCTCAATCCTCTGACCGGGGTCGGTCCGATTCCGCTGGGCGGAAGGGGCGGCGGCGGCGTCGTGACGTCAAAGACGGTGGACGCCGATCTCTCATCACCGACGACGGCGTAATAGCGGCCGTCCGAGGTCTTGACGGACAGGATTTCGGTGTAACTGTTGCCCGGTTGAGCGTTGCCGGAATCAAAGGCCTGGCCCGTTCCGTAATCGTCAGTGAGCAGACCCCAGAACTGTCCGCCGGCGACGAGCACGTGTCCGCGATCGTCGATGTCGAAATCGGGCAGCCAGTCACCGCCGTCGCCGGCGTGCTGGGGCCACGAGTCTTCGATGTTGAAGGTCTTGTCCCACTTCAGATAACGGCCGGCCGGACCGGAGTCTGACGGCCGGTCGAGTTTGATGAGAGCTTCATTGGATGCGACGCGGGAGATCAGGTTGGTCAGGTTGTATCCGACGAGGTTGCTGCCTTCCCGCATGTAGAGGCGATCGTGCGCCGCGTCGTACTTCATCTGCCATGCGCGGAGAACACGAGGCAGGTTGAAGCCCTCGCCGTCGAACGCGCAATCGAGATAGCGGCCGGTAAACGTGCTGATCGCTCCCTGATAGCCGACCATCGTCTTCTTGTTGTCGCTCACCGAGCAGGTAGTGCAACCCACCTCGGTCTTCGGTGTCTTGGCCGGCAACGGAAAGATGTAGTCGAGATACGTCTGTGCATTTACGACAGGGACGATGGTGGCAAGCAGCGTCAACACCAGCGCGACGTGAATCGGAAGTCGTCTCACTTTTTCTCCCCAACTCTGGACTGGATCGATGAACGGAACCGTGTGTGGTGACGCGGATATTGCAGCCGGAGAGCGCGAGGTAAATGCTGGCTCCAATATCGGCGTCGACGAAAACTTATTTTACCAAACTCGAAGCAACTGCGGCAAACAAAAAAAGGGCGGGCCGGATAACCGGCCCGCCCTCAAGGCTACTGCAATGTGGAAGTTGACTACGGGGTCACGTTCGGCGACGGTCCGATGACCGGCGGGTTCGTGGTGTTGGTCGTGACCGGAGGCGCCGGCGAGCAGCCGTTGCCGAGCCACGCCGCGTCGAAGTCGACCGAGTAACGACCCTCGGCGAACATCGAAACGATGACCCAATCCTGGTTCTGGCGGACGGTCGTCGTGCTGGTGCCGGCGCCCGAGAAGCCAGCACGCTGTACGCTGTACGCCGTGCTGCCACCGTTGTTCAGGTTGAGGTACATCCAGCCACCGACATCACCCGAGGTCGACAGCGGCGGGTAGATGCCCGCGGAGGTCGAGGTGCTCGAGGTTTCCGGCAGAACGACGGTCGTCGTCTGGACCGGCGACACACGCGTCTGGGACGCGTTGATCGTCGGGTTCTCGTGCTCGTCGAAGCGGACGATGTCGCGAACCTGCATTTCCGAACCGTTGTTACGAGCGTACGCGGAGCACGCGACGCCGATCGGTCCGGTCACGCCTTCGCGCCAGATCTTGAAGTTGGTGTTGAACGCGCCGGTTCCGCCCTGGATGAAGCGGGCAGCGAACGTCGACGGCAGCGGCTGGCGGCGATCGATCGTACGCGTGAGGGTCGGCGTGTAACGGTCATAGAACGTGAACGGAAGGTTGGTCGCAACCGCAGGCGCACCAGCCGGGCCACCCTCGGGGACGGCGCGGATGTGGACGAGCGGGTTGCCGCCGGCGTAGTTGCCGGTGGCCGGGTTCGGGTTGATCTGCTGATAGTCGCCGATGAGGACGTTATCGAACAGGATTTCACCCGAGTAGTACGTCGGCTCGATCGGGAGCGCGACCGAGCACGTGGCAGCCACGTCGATGGTCACGTAACCGATGGCGTTCGCATGAACGAGGCCCACCTGAGCGGATCCGCAGGCGCTGACGCGGCCGGTGGTCAGACCGGTGCGGACGTCCGCGAGGATGTTCGCCGGAATCGGGCCCGGGAGGATCGAGCAATCGCTGGCCACGCTGGCCAGGAAGCGCGGGTTCGCGTCGTTGTCGAGCGAACGGATGCCGGTCGGGCTGATCGTGTCGTCGATCGAGGTGCCGATCGTCGACGCGACGAAGCCGCGCGCGATGACGTCATACAGGTTGATGCCCTGCACGTCATAACCGGTGAGGAAGATGTTGAAGTCGAGGACCGGATACGACAGGTCCGTCCAGACCGTGACGTGCGCGATCTGCGGGATCTGCGTCACGTTCGTGATCGTGAACAGCGTCGTCTGTGCGGTCGTCTGCTGGGCGTTGATGTCGACTTCGAAGTACGGCAGAAGCAGCGTTGCCGCCGGCGCAGTGCTGATGTCGCAGCTGTCGTCGTTGTTCGTCGTCGTCGGACCAATACCCGTGAGACCAGACGTCGCGTTGGGAGCAATGTGCATTCCCTTAGCGAACGCCGAACCCGCCGTCAGGAGGGTGGCCACCATGGCCCATACGAAAAGTTTTTTCATCGTTTTCTCCTACACATCAATGATTGAAAATGCGTTCGTTGCGGTGTCTGCACTCACCCTCTCTCGACGATACGATCACCTCCGGATGCAGAATGAGCACTTCGAATTTGAAGAGATCGATTTCGAATTGCCGTAACAGTATGGCGAAAAGAACAGGAAGTCAAGACCTGAAAGAAGATTTTATGGGGTTACCGCATATGGTCAAGCCTGAAAAACGGGCCGATTATACCCAAACACGCTCCCCACGCAAACCTTCTCTTGCTCCAGCGCACGGGAAACCCGGCAAGCGCGTTCGATGCCAGACATGAAAAGGAGAGGCGCGAAGGCCTCTCCTCATTGATTGCTGCGCATCGATCGGAACTACTTCGCCGCCGCGAGCGGCGCCTGCACCGATCCCTCATTCAGATAAACATGGATCGATCCATCACGCTGGCCGAGCGTCGTGCCGCCGGCCTCGTAACTGATGATCAGGTCCGGACGTTTGTCGCCGTTCACGTCGACCACGCGGAGGTCGTAGAACGGATTCGGGTCGAGCTTCACGCCGGAGACGTCGGCCTTCTTGAAGTTCCCCTTGCCGTCGCCGAGGAGAATGATGATCTCGCGCGTGTCGAACAGCGTGAAGGCGATGTCGAGATTGCCGTCGCCATCGAAGTCGCCCGCGCCCATTCCGGAAGCCGGGTTGTGCGCGGGACTCGACCAGCGGATCACCGGGAAACGCTTCGGCTGCGGGCCGCTGAAGTCGATGCGATCGATGCCCGCCACGTCTTCGACCGGCGGCTTCGGAACGATGTTCGTGTCGAGCGCGACGGGCCACTGCCGGTAGTAGCTGATCAGCGCATCGTCGCGCTTCTTCGAGCTGAACTTGCCGGTGACGTTCGCGCGGTAGTACGCCAGCAGCGGGATGATCTTCCCCTCGCCGTCCGACGCGCTGGTCCACTTGTCCTTCCCCTTGCTGACGAAGAGGATGTTCGGACCGTTGTAGTAGATGTTGCTGGCGATGAAGTCGGGATACGCGTCGCCGTTGAAGTCACCGGCCGAGAGCCAGTCGCCCGCCACTTCGGTCGTTTGCTCCGGCGGGATGTTGACCCCTTCCCACGACGAGCCCTTGCCGCGATTCAGATACGCGCGGATCTTGGCGTATTCGCCGTTGCGCGGGTGCGTGTCGCTCACTGCCGACGGACCTTCGCTGATCGCCACGAGGTCCGGCATGCCGTCGTGATCGACGTCGGCGACGATGACGCGGCGCGTCGGGAAGTCGCGCGGCAGCCCTTTGCTCGAGTCGGTGAAGGTGCCCTTACCGTCGCCGAGGAAGACGTGCACGCCGTCGAGATGGACGCCGAACGCGAGATCCATCTTGCCGTCCTTGTTGAAGTCGGCAGCGACGACGCTTCCGTAGTTCAAGCCGAACGGCCACTTCGACTCCTGGTACTTCCAGTGGCCTTTGCCGTCGCCGAGGAAGATCGCCGGGATGTTGCCGCCCTGGCGCTCCGGCGGCGCGATGATGTCGAGAAAGCCGTCGCCGTTCATGTCGGCAACCGCGAGCGAGTTCCGCCACGAGCCGCGCTTCGGCAGTCCGTCGGATGATTCCTTGAAGTTGATGGTCTTGCCGGCGGAAGGAGGCGTGAGCGGCGTGAACTCGGAACGCGTGCTCTTGAAGTACTTGATCGATTCCTCAGGCCACTTGTTCGACGCCTCGGTTGCCTGCTTGCTCGATTCTTCGATCTGCTCCTGGTCTTTGTCTTCGATCCAGAACCAGGTGTACTTGTCGTTCTTCTCGTAGACCTCGCGGTAGACGTTGGCCCAGCCGTACGGCCGGCCCCAACCCGGGTCGCCGCCCTTGAGGATGACGCGGCTCTTCACGTTGTCGTACTTCTCGATGTGGTACTTCTTGCCGTATCGATAGAAGGTCTGTTTCGGATCGGGATCGTGTCCCGGATCGACCGGACCGACGCGTGCAGCGCGCTGCTCCGGTGTCTCTGGGGTGAGGTACGTAGGCGTGCCGCCCTCGAGCGCGGCCGGCGCGACGGTCGCGGTGGTGTTCGCCGCCGTCGTCGTGGTCGCCTGCGCGAATGCGAGCTGCGCGAGTGCGCTCATCAACAGCAACACGAACAGAGTCTTCTTTGACACCATGCGGATTGATCTCCTGAATTGAAAGTGCGGTGTGATCAGATCAAATCGACGAGAGTCGGTTGGGCGCGGCGGAACAGCATCAGGCCGCCGCTCAGCGCTCCAAGCGTCACTGCCAACAGGTATACGATCGAACTCGCCTCGGGTAACGCCGCGGACAACGCAGCACTGCGGAACAAACCGAGCAGCGGGGTCATGGGATTCCACTCCAGCAGAGGGCCGAAGCGTCCGGTCGCCGCGTAAAGAATCGGGCTCAGATAAAAGATGATGGAGAGGACGAAGCCGAGGATCTGCGTCAGATCGCGGAAAAAGACGTAGGTCGCGGCAAGCATCAGCCCGAAGCCGAGCTGCAGCGCGAACTGGATGATCAGCGCCGCCGGCAGCAGCCAGATGCCGTGGAGGTCGGCGCCGCGGACGATCAGGAAGACGAGGAAGATGGCGAACGAGATGACCTCGAAGATCATCGAGGTGGCGTTCGGGACGACGACCAGCAGGGCGCTCTTGAACGGCAGCTTCCGGACCATCGTCGAGTTTTCGACGATGCTCGTGGTCGAGCGGATGATCCCCTCGTTGATGGCCAGCCAGGGGATCAGGCCGGAGATGAGAAAGAAGATGTAGCCGTCGCCGCGCCCTCCCCTGGCGCCGGGGATCATGAAGGTGAAGACGAACCAGTAAAGGACGACGAGGCTGAGGGGCTGAAGGACGGCCCAGGCCAAGCCGAGGGCAGAGCCCGTGAAGCGGGCGTTGAAGTCGCGCCGTATCAATTCTCTGAGAAGATGCAGATCGCGGTAGATGAAAGAGGCTCCAGCACTTGACACGGGTCAGGTAAGCCCGTAGATTGATGCTCGCGGGATTTTATTGTCCAATAGCATAAAAGGTCAACGAAACGCAGATGAACAGGCCAGCACAACTCGAGCTCGTCGGACGCAAGATCCGGCAGTTACGCCGCCAGCGCAAGCTGACGCAGGTGGAGCTCGCCGAGAGAATCGGCGTCCACCAGTCGGATTTGTCGCGGATGGAGCAGGGAGAGTACAAGGTCGGCCTCGACACTCTGCTCAAAATCCTGCAGACATTCGATCTCAGCATCGGCGACTTCTTCGAAGAGAATCGCCGCAACGAGGAAACGGTCATCGACAAGCTCAAGTCCCTCAGCCCGAACGCGCAGAAGGAAGTGGAAAGCTTCATCGAATTCAAGCGGCGCCAGGAGCTGGGATGGGACGACGACGGGGCGGAGAGTGGGGAAGACGATGTCTAGCTCGGCGATGAAGCGGATCGAAGAACTGCGGCAGGCCGGCTTGGCCGCCGTGCGCGAGAACCGCGTCGAAGAAGCAATCACGTTCTACGACGAAGCGATCTCGCTCGTCGACGACGACGAGATCCGCGAACTGCTCACGATCAACAAGGCCGACGCCCTGATCGCCCTCGAGCGCAGCGGACCGGAAGTACAGGAACTGCCGCGCGTGATCATGCGCCGGCGGAACCCGCGGCATGTGTTCCTCGCGGCGTACGCGCTGCAGTACAAAAACCGCCTCGAGAATGACCTGAAGCGCGCGCTCTTCTACGGTGAGCTGGCGCTCCGCGCCGCGAACGAGACGTCCGATCTCCTGTACCGCCGTGCGGCGCTCGTCGAGCTCGGAAACGTCTACGAGATGGACTCGCAGATCGAGAAAGCGGTCGACTGCTTCCTCCAGGCGCGCGAGATCATCGACGAGTCGGACGAGACGCAGCACTTCGGTCTCGGCTACACCCTCGAAAACCTTGGATATTGCAGGCTCCTGCAGGGAGCGGTGGAAGAAGGGCTCTCGACGATCCACCACGCGCTCAAGTACCTGAAGGACCACCTCGGCATCAGCGAAGCATTCATCGATCTTTGTTACGGCTACCTCGAAGCAGGCGATCTGGACAAGGCTCGCTTCTACGGGGAAGCCGGGCTCGAAGCAGCCACCGAACCGCGGCAGATCCGCAATGCGCACTATCTGCTCGGCGAAGTGGCCCACACGGCCGGTGACTCGGATCTGGCTCACTTCCACTTCGACGAACTGGCGAAGTACTACCCGGAGTTCCGCAATCTGAAGAGCCTTCTCTTCGCGATCGATCTGCGGAGCATGGTGAATCTGAAACTATGATCAAGCGAATCCTCGTCGCTCTCGTTCTCATCGCGGCGCCGTTGCTGGCGGCCGCCGATACGCCGAATCGCGCGTTCCTGCTGACGCACGACGGCACGCTGTTCACGGTGGAAAGCGCCTACACGGACGAACTGGGCGTTCAGTCGCCCTCGACGCAGGTCCTCGTCCTCACCGTCCGCAACGACTCGAACACCGCCAGCACGATCGTTCCCGAAACCCTCCTCGGCGGCTCGCACACGAACCCCGCCCTGGCCTACGACGCGGCCTCCAAATCGCTCTTCGTCTTCTGGCAACGCCAGAACGGCATGGAGAGCGACCTCGTTTTCTGCTCGTACGAAAACGGCAAGTGGAGCGAGGCGACCTCGGTCGACTCCGCGCGCTATCACGACTCTCACAACATTCAGATCGCCGTCACCCGCAAGATCGATCAGGTCGACGCGAAGGGCAATCACACCTCGATCAACGGCCTCACCGTGCACGCGGTGTGGTGGGAAGACACGGGCCGCAACCAGTGGGCGCGCTACGCCATGCTGACGATCGACAACGGCATGCTGAGCGACATCCAGATCGCCGACCTCTCGCTCTTCACGAACGTGGCGAAGGATGTCGACGGTCCGCACGACGCGGACTTCAACAGCGAGATCCTCCGTCATCCGTCGCTCTTCGAATCGAATGCGTACGACACCGTCGACGTGGTGTTCGGTGACCTGGTCTCGAACAACATGCACCGCGTGACCATCAAGCCGACGATGAAGATCGGCGCCGAGGGTCGTCTGCGCATCCCGGTCGGCGTCAAGGATGCCGGCCTCGGAGCGCCGCACTTCCGCACCGAAGCCACCGCGCGCGTCTCGGCCATCTCCGGCGACTCCGACAAACTGGTGCTCTACACGCAAGGCAAGACGGGCGTCAGCTACGTGACCTACACGGCCGGCGCCTGGTCGCCGGTGCGCACGCTGACGGTCGACGACAAGATCAGCAGCGAAGCGGCGGTGGAAGTCCTCCGCCGCATGGCGAACGCCGAGTAATCACCAACGACATCGAACCCGAAAAGCCGGCGCGCGATGCGCCGGCTTTTTTGTTTGTCCGGACAAGAGACGGCGCCGTGGAGCGATACGGATTCATTACCGGTCCAATCTGGGCGCGATCGAGCGGGAAGTGATTGACGCAGATTGTCGGCTGCAAACCGGCGAATACTCTCGTATCGGGAGCGATTGAACGCTGGCGCGACATGGAAGCTGGTCACGAAACCGAAATGCGACGCGGCTGGCGGGACGACATATCGTGGATGCTCACGAACGATCCGGGTGTCGTCGTCACGGTTCACGTGCTCTCAACGACAGAGGTCTACAGGAGCCGAAAACGCTGGTCGGCGGGCAAGGCGGTCATGATGGTGTCGAGAACAGGTGAAACAGAGGATTTTTTCGCCGATTACGCCGGCGGCGATTGCACCGCGTACTCCGGCTCGCCGCCGAGACGGTATTCACTGGAATGGCGGGCTTCCCAGGTATCCCCTGCCGACATTCTGCCGTCGTTTCTCGGACTGCAGGTACTGCACCTAAATTGATCGCCAGTATTCGGCGGACGCACCGTCGCACGCCCGACCGAAGTGACTGAGGCTCCGCCGGTGGCTTTGCCACTTGCGTGTCCGGCCGAACTACTGAGGCCCTTTCATGCCCTGAACGTGCGGCAGGAGGCCTACGTGCTCCTTCTGCCTGATCAGCTGGCGGCTGATGCTGTAGGTCTGTAAGGCAGCCAGCCCGACGCGATGGCGGCGTACCAGATTCGTGGCGCCGACGCCTTTGAGCTGCGTCTTCGTTCTCGCCGCCGAGATCGCCGTTGGTCCGTTCTGCACCACTTCCGATGCACCGACGGCATTGCATGGCGGCGTCGATGAAACGCGATGACCTTTACACAAGTGCTTTCGCGCCACGCCTGCTCAGGGTGCGGTCGACTTCAGCCATTTGCTGTCCTCTTCAATGGACTCACCGTATTCGAAATGTCCGCGTCTCTATTCGAAATGACGACGCCTGTATTCATCATGGCAAGCGCAGCGACGCAAATGACGCATCGCATTTCTGAATGAGAAGGGATCCATTTCGAATGCAGCACGTGCCTCTCACGAAATACAGCGTCCTGACTTTGAAATGTTGCGTCGGCAAAAAGGAAACGCCCGGCGTTTCCGCCGGGCGCCGTGTGAATCCGTGTCGCTCGAGGGTTACTTGCCCTGAACGATGAACGCGATGACGAGCGCGTAGATGACGAGCGACTCGATGAGGGCGAGACCGATGATCATCGACAGACGGATCGCGCCGGCAGCGCCGGGGTTGCGGGCGATGCCTTCGCACGCAGCGGCGATCGCGCGCGACTGGCCGATGGCGCCGGCCGCGGCCGCGATGCCCAGAACGAATGCCGCAGAAATGACACCCCACTGCACTCCGCCGGTGGTGGCGGTCGTCGTCGTGGTCGTCTGCGCGAACGCAGAGACCGACGCGAGCGTCATCATTGCGAACATCATGATGTTTTTCTTGTTCACTCCGAATCTCCTTCCTTTTCTGATTTGCTGAACCCGAACTAGTGTTCTTCCGCTGCGATGGCGCCGCTGATGTACACCATCGTCAGCATGATGAAGACGAATGTCTGGAGGAATGCGCCGAAGATCCCGAGGCCCATCATCGGCCAGGGAAGGACGAACGGCAGCATGCCCATGAAGATCCCGGTGGCGGTGTGCTCACCGAGGATGTTGCCGAAGAGACGCATGCCGAGCGACAGGATGCGCGCGAAGTTGCCGATCATCTCGATCAAGAACATCGGAGGAGCCAGCCACCAGATCGGCCCCATGAAGTGCTTGAGGTAGCCGCCCAGTCCCTGCCGCCGGATGCCTTCCGCGTTGAAGTAGAGGAACGCGGTGAGCGACAGCGCGAACGTCGTGTTGATGTTGCTCGTCGGCGGCTGCAGGAAGAAGAAGAGGCCGAAGATGTTCGAGATGAAGATGAACACCATGAAGGCGCCGATGATGTAGAGGTAGCGGTCGCCGTGATGCCCGATGATGTCGTGCAGGAGATCCTTCACCCCGGCCACGACCATCTCCAGCAGGTGCTGGAAGCCTCCCGGGTTGTCGCGGCTGATGCGGCGCGAGGCCAGCGGGAAGATGATGGCCGAGATCACGAGCACCAGGAACGCCATGATGACGTGATCCGGAATGTCCCACGCGAAACGATGCTGCACGCTGTGCCACAGCGCGTTGACCGGACCGTACAGGATTGAGCTCTCGTGTTCCATTCCGTTAATTAAAACTCCTCAGGGTCGAATACACAGCTTCACCGATGATTCCCACCACGATGATCGAGAATCCCAGCAACACACTCAGGGCATTGAACCTAGCTACGAAGATCGTGACCGAAACTGCCGCGCCGAGCAGAGCGTAGCGCCCAAGCGTGCGCAACGTGACTTTCCAGGCGCGGAGTTGTGGGCTCGGCTGGAGGACCGCTTCCACGATTTCCTCCAACCAAAGGAAGCTGATGATAGTGACGAGGGCACTGCAAGTCAATCCGAGAAAGCCGTGGAAACCGCTGGAAATCAAGGCAAAAACGGCGAATCCGCCCCACGCCGCGATGCTGATGTTCCGGATGCGCCGGAGCACCGTCGCGGCATCGTCGAACTCAGGATTTGGGAGGCGATCCGTCGTCATTGCGCAGCCCGAGGCGGAAGAGGTTGAGGAAGGCCGCCGCGACCCCGAAGCCGAGGAAAATCCACAGCAGCCACGGGCTCGTGCCGAACAGCTTGTCCAGACCCCAGCCGATCAGCGCCCCCATGCCGATGGCAATGGGGAACATCCATCCGATCGACGAGGCCTCCAGGAGCTGTTGCGCCTGACGGCGTTGCTTGTCACTTACCGGCATTGCGCGTCACCGCGCTTTCCCCATGCAGCCAACTTGCCGACAACGCGACCTGATCGACCAGCCGGTTCGGCAGGATGCCGAAAATGATCGTGACGACGAGGCAGACCGCCGCGACGAGCCGCAGTGAGCCGGTGGTGCTGACGTCCGCCGCCTTTCCGTCCTTCAGGTACATCGCCACGACGAGGCGGAGGTAGTAGAACATCGACACGGCCGACATCAGCACCGCGATGATGGCCAGCCAGCCGAAGCCCGCCTGCACCGCCGCGTAGAAGAGGAAGTACTTGCCGATGAACCCGGCCGTCGGCGGGATGCCGCCGAGCGACAGCAGGAAGACGAACATGGCGAACGCCCAGAACGGCGCGCGCGAGTGCAGCCCTTCGAAGTCGGAGACGAGCTCCCCCGCGTACTCGTGCCGCTTCATCATCAGCACGATCGACCAGATGCCGAGGTTCGCGAACACGTACACGAACGTGTAGACGAGCACGCCCCGGATGCCCATCTCGTTCATGGCGATGATGCCGAGGAGAGCGTAGCCGGCGTGCGCGATCGACGAGTAGGCCAGCATCCGCTTGACGCTGTTCTGCGTGATCGCCGCGAGGTTGCCGACGATCATCGACAGCGCCGAGACGGTAGCCAGCACGTTGTTCCACGCGAGATGGAAGTCGTGCAGGCCCGTGTAGAAGATGCGCGCGAAGATGGCGAATGCCGCGGCCTTCGACGCCGTCGAGAGGAACGCGGTGATCGGCGTCGGAGCGCCCTCGTAGACGTCGGGCGTCCAGACGTGGAACGGCACCGCGGCGATCTTGAAGCAGAGTCCGCACGCCAGCAGGATGATGCCGAACATCAGCGCGTCGTTCGTGACGATCGTCGACATCGCGCGCGCGATGTCGAACAGGTTCAGCGAGCCGCAGACGCCGTAGATGAGCGAGATCCCGTACAGCAAAATCGCCGAGCTCACCGCCCCCAGCACGAAGTACTTCATCGCCGCCTCGGTCGACTTCTGTTCGTTCTTGAAGTAGCCGGCGAGGATGTAGCTGGAGAGCGAGAGGAGCTCGAGGCCGATGTAGATCGTGGCCAGGTGAATGCCCGAGGCCATGAACATCATGCCGCAGAGCGCGAAGCCGAGGAGCGAGTAGTACTCCCAGGTCGAATAGCGCGTCTCGCGGAGGAAGTCGTCCGACAGCAGCACGATGACCGCGATGGCGCCGACGAAGAGCAGCTTGAAGAAGATCGAGAACGCGTCGAGCGCGAACATCCGCGCGAAGTAGTGCGTTTGATGGAGGTCGGTCACGGCCCACGAGCAGGCGATCAGCGAGCCGGCGGTGACGCCGAGGATGCCGAGCATGGCCCACTTCGCCGACGCCGATTCGCGGAAGCCGCTCACCGGCGCGATCAGCATCAGCGATGCGCCGATCGCGATGATGATCTCCGGCAGCATGAAGATGATGTCGTTGCCGTTCATGGGCTATTTCGCTTCCGCCACGTGCTCCGGTTGTTGCGTCGTTGGATAGACCAGCGGCTGGCGGTCGAAGTACTGCGGATCGACTTTGCGCACGATGTAGTTGACCGGCTGCTCGAGCGGATCGAAAAACGGCTTCGGATAGACGCCGATCCAGACCATGATCGCGACGAGCGCGAACATCAGCCCCATCTCGCGGCCGTTCACATCGGGCACGTTCTGGTTCTTCGGATTGTCGAGCGGGCCCCAGAAGACGCGCTGATAGAGCCAGAGCAGATACGCCGCGCCGAGGACGATGCCGACGGCCGCGAAGACCGCCCACCAGATGTTTCGGTTCGCGGCGCCGACGAGGATCGTGAACTCGCCGATGAAGCCGTTCAGCGCCGGCAGTCCCATCGACGACAGCGCCGCGATGAGGAACAGCGCCGCGTACATCGGCATCTGCTTGGCGAGACCGCCGTACTCCGCGATCATGCGCGTGTGCCGCCGCTCGTAGATGATGCCGACGAGGAGGAAGAGCGCGCCGGTCGAGATGCCGTGGTTGATCATCTGCAGGACGGAGCCCTTGAGGCCCATCGGGTTGAGCGCGAACATGCCGAGCATCACGAAGCCGAGGTGCGAGACGGACGAGTAGGCGACGAGCTTCTTCATGTCCTTCTGCACCAGCGACACGAGCGCGCCGTAGATGATGCCGACGATGGCCAGGCCGACCACCCACGGCAGGAGCTGCTTCGTCCCGTCAGGCAGGATCGGCAGCGCAAACCGCACGAAGCCGTAGGTGCCCATCTTCAGCAGGACGGCGGCGAGGATGATCGAGCCGGCGGTCGGCGCCTCGACGTGCGCGTCGGGCAGCCAGGTGTGGAACGGGAACATCGGCACCTTGATGGCGAAGCCGAAGAAGAAACCGAGGAAGAGCCAGAACTGCAGCGAGGGCGGGATGAGGTGCCCGATCTCGTGGAACTTCAGGACGCTGAACGTCGGCGCGTTGCGCAGTCCGGCGATGTTGAGGAACTCGATGCCGGTGGTGTTGAAGAAGTAGAGGCCGAGGATGGACAGCAGCATCAGCACCGAGCCGGCCAGGGTGTAGAGGAAGAACTTGATCGCGGCGTACAGCTTCCGCGGTCCGCCCCAGATGCCGATGATGAAGTACATCGGCACGAGCATGATTTCCCAGAACAGGTAGAAGAGGAAGAAGTCGAGCGCGCAGAAGGTGCCGATCATGCCGGTCTGCAGCAGCAGCAGGAGGATGTAGTACTCCTTCTGCCGGTGATCGATCGCCGCGTACGACGAGACGATGGCGATGATCCCCATGAACGTGGTCAGGACGATGAGCAGCAGCGAGATGCCGTCGATGCCGAAGTCGTACTTCACGTGCAGCGAGGGGATCCACTCGTAGACCTCGCGGAACTGCCACAGCGCCTTCGGATCGAAGTTCATCCAGAGGTAGAGCGAGACGATGAAGTCGATCACCGCGACCGCGGTGGCCGTCACCCGGATCGCAGCCGGGTTGTCCTTCCGGAAGAAGAGGAGCAGCAAGGCGCCGACCGCCGGAATGTAAGTGACGATGTTCAGGATGCCCATCGGAGCGTTTTCTCCCCTTCGTCTGCGTCTACGGCTTGAGGAACAGGTAAACCACAGCGAGCAGCACGATTCCGCCGCCCATCACCATCGCGTAGTTCTGCACGAATCCGCTCTGCGCGCGGCGCAGCGCCATCGAGCTCTTGCCCGCCGTCCAGGCCACGCCGTTCACCAGCCCGTCGATGACGTACTTGTCGAACAGGTTCGAGCCTTCGCCGAGCGGCCAGACGGTGATGTGGCGGACGAGATTGACGGCGCCGTCGATGATCCAGACGTCGATCCACGCGAGCACGCGCGCCAGGAGCAGCGTGCCGCCGATCGCCGTCTTGTTGTACAGCTCATCGACGTAGTACTTGTTCTCCAGCACCTTGTGCACGAGCGAGAAGCGCGTCGAGATCTTTTTCGGCAGCGCAAACAGCGGATCGCGTTTGTAGAAGTGCCACGCCAGCCCGATGCCGGCGAGGCCCACCAGGACCGAGATCGCCATCAGCAAGGCTTCGGTGCTCGCCGGCGATTCGCCGAACTCGAAGGGATGTCCGCCGAGCGCCGGCAGCACCGGCTCGAGCCACTGCTGGAACCATGTCGGATGCGCGCCCATGAGCAGCTTCGGCAAGCCGACGAAGCCGCCGACGATCGCGAGCAACGCGAGCACCATCAGCACGCCGGTCATCACGAACGGTGATTCGTGCGGATCGTGCGAATGGACGTGATGTCCGTGCGCCTTGTCGGTGTGTTCGTCGCCGTCGTCGAGATGGCGCTGATCGGGAATCAGGTTGTGTCCCGCGTGCTCCGGTTCGGACGTCTCGATCCCTTCCACGACCGCGCCGCGATACTCGCCGCTGAAGGTCATGAAGTAGAGGCGGAACATGTAGAACGCGGTGAGGAACGCGGTGATGACGCCGACGATCCAGACGGCCCAGTGGTACTCCCACGCAGCCGCGAGGATCTCGTCCTTCGAGAAGAAGCCGGCCAGCGGCGGGACGCCGGAGATCGCAATGCAGGCGATCAGCATGGTCATGCGCGTCTGCGGCATGTACTTGCGCAGGCCGCCCATCTTGCGCATGTCCTGCTCGCCGCCGCATCCGTGGATGACGGAGCCGGCGCCGAGGAAGAGACAGGCCTTGAAGAACGCGTGGGTCATCACGTGGAAGATCGCCGCGGTGAACGCGCCGACTCCCGCCGCGAGGAACATGTAGCCGAGCTGCGAGACGGTCGAATACGCGAGGACTTTCTTGATGTCGTTCTGCGCGATGCCGATCGTCGCGGCGAAGATCGCGGTGGCCGCGCCGATGACCGCCACGACGCCCATCGCCGTCGGCGAGAGGCGGAAGAGCGGATTGGAGCGGACGACCATGTAGACGCCGGCCGTGACCATCGTGGCGGCGTGGATCAGCGCGGAGACGGGCGTCGGACCGGCCATCGCGTCCGGCAGCCAGACGTACAGCGGGATCTGCGCCGACTTGCCGCACGCGCCGACGAAGAGCAGCAGGCAGATCGCCGTCGCCACGCCGGTGTACGCGCCCGGATTCGCGCTGACCAGCGAGAAGATCTTCCCGTAATCCGCGGTGCCGAACGTGTTGAAGATGAGGAAGAGGCCGAGGACGAAGCCGAAGTCGCCGATGCGGTTCGTGATGAACGCTTTCTTGCCGGCGTCGGCGGCGAAGTTCTTGTCGTAATAGAACCCGATCAGCAGGTAGGAGCAGAGTCCCACTCCCTCCCAGCCGACGAACATGACGCCGTAGTTCGCGCCGAGCACGAGCAGCAGCATCATGAACATGAAGAGGTTGAGGTAGGTGAAGAAGCGGGTGTAGCCGGTCTCGTGCGACATGTAGCCGGTCGCGTAGATATGGATCAGGAAGCCGATCCACGTGACGATCAGCAGCATCGTGCACGACAGCGGATCGATGCGGAACGCGAAGTCGACGGCGAAGTCGGCGATCGCTTTCCCCGCGTGTCCCAGTCCCGCCGGCACCCAGGTGTAGTACGTGTGGACGAACGCTTCGTGCGTGTTGCCGCGCGTGTAGGTGAAGACGACCCACGACGCGATGAGCGCGGAGAGGCCGGTCGTCGCGAGCGCGAAGATGTTCGTGATGGTGCGGTTCTTCGGCGTGAGCGGCTTCGCGAAGGAGCGCGAGCCGTTGACGAGCGCGCCGAGCGCGGGGAGCAGGACGATGAGCAGCAGTGCGCTAGCCATTCAGCGTCCCTCCCGCAGTCAACGCTGAGCGTAGCGAAGCGTCAGTCAAGGCGCGGCGATGACTGGCGGCACGAGCAGCGCGGCGCCTCGGTTGATCCTTCGCTGCGCTCAGGATGAACGTGGGGTTACCCATTCAGCGTCCTCGCTTCATCGACGTTGATGGTGCTCTTGAGCCGGTACAGCTGGATGATGATCGCCAGGCCCACCGCCGCCTCCCCTGCCGCCACGGTGATGACGAAAATGGTGAAGACCTGCCCTTCGAGCGAGGCGAGGCGATGGGAAAAAGCGACGAGGTTGATGTTGACGGCGTTGAGCATCAGCTCGATGGCCATCAGCACGGTGATCATGTTGCGGCGGATGACGACGCCGATCAGCCCGATGGCGAACAGCGAGCCCGAAAGCATCAGATACGCCTCGGTGCTCGGCGCGGCTTCAAGCACTCATCGCCTCCTTGACTTCCTTCTCCACCTCGACGCGATCGAGGATGAACTGCTGCGCGGTCTCTTCCTCGACGGCCGACAGCTCGCGCTTGCCGATCACGATCGCGCCGATCATGGCCACGAGCAGGAACAGCGACGCGACTTCGAACGGCACGAGGTAGTCGCGATACAGCGCCATCCCGACGGCCTCGGAGTTCGCGTTCGTCCGGTTCACGCGGCGATAGACGTACTTGGCGGGAGTCTTGCGCGACTCCGTCCAGATCCGCTCGCTGACCTGCGTCAGCCGCGCCTTGTTCGGCCGCTCGTCGTGATAGACGCCGGGCCGCACCACGCTGGCGAAGAGGATGAAGACACCGAGTCCGACGGCGAAGCCGCCCTTCCAGAAATTCGAGAGGACTTTCTCGTCGGGGAGATGCCGGACGTTGATCAGCATCACGACGAACAGGAACAGCACCATGATGCCGCCCGCGTAGACGAGCACCTGCACCGCGCCGACGAACTCGGCGCCTTTCATCACGAAAAGGACGGCGACGCAGAGAAACGTGAGGAGGAGGAAGAGCGCCGAATGCACCGGATTGCGCATGGCGATGACGAGGATCGAGGAGGCCACCGCGATCGTGCCGATGAGGAGGAAGACGGCGAATGCGGGCGTCATTCGTGCCCTCCGGCGATCAGCTTCTGCCCTTCCACCTGCGGCGCACCCTCTTCTTCCGGCAGTCCCGTGTACTTCGGACGGTCGTCCCAGTACTCGAGCTCCTGCATGTTGAAGTAGAGATCGTTGCGATCGTACGACGCGAGCTCGTAGGTCTTCGTGGTCAGCCAGATCGACTTCGGTTTCGTCGGGCAGGCCTCTTCGCAGAGCGCGCAGAACATGCAGCGCTTCACGTCGATGTCGTAGCGGTCGAGGACCTTCAGCTTCTTCATCTTGCCGTCCACTTCACGCTGCTCGTCGTGGACGTCGATGTAGATGATGTCGATGGGGCAGGCCTGCGCGCAGAGCTTGCAGGCGATGCAGCGGTCGTAGCTGAACTTGAACATGCCGCGGAAGCGGTCCGCCGGCTCGAGCCGCTCTTCGGGATAGCGGATCGTCACCTTCGGCTGGAACAGCTCGCGGACGGTGGTCTTCAGCCCCTCGAACAGATCGAGCAGCAGGAAGCGATCCGCCCAGCGCGGTTTCGGATGCTCAACTTGCATGGACCACCTTGTGCGTCGACGCGGCCGGACGCGCCGGCGCGGGCTTGCGGGACAGATAGAAGAAGATCGCGCCGAGCGTGGCGAAGCCGATCCAGTACATCAGCCGCTCCTGCCCCGCCAGCACGAAGACCGCGGTGACGACGATGTTCCCCAGGGCCAGCGGGATCATCCACTTCCAGCCGAGGTCCATCAGTTGATCGAAGCGGAAGCGCGGGAACGTCGCGCGGAACCAGATGTAGACGAGCATGAAGAACATGACCTTCGCGAAGAAGATCACGAAGCCGAGGATGCCGCCGGCGACGCCCATGCTGACCAGCTTCTCGGTGGTGAGGCCGTGGCCGTCGAACGCCAGCGTCCAGCCGCCGAGGAAGAGGATCGTCATCAGGCAGGAGTTGACCAGCATCGACGAATATTCGGCCAGCATGAAGAAGGCGAACTTCATCGCCGAATACTCGGTGTGATAGCCGGCCACGAGCTCCGACTCCGCTTCCGGCAGGTCGAACGGCGTGCGGTTGTTCTCCGCGTTCATCGAGACGAAGAAGATGAACGCCGCGACGATCTGCGGGAAGAGGTTCCAGATGTTGTGCGCCTGGTAATCGACGATGCGGACGAGATCGAGCGTGCCGCAGATCATCAGCACGCCGACGATCGACAGTCCGAACGGCACCTCGTACGACACCATCTGCGCGGCGGAGCGCAGTCCGCCCATCAGCGAGTATTTGTTGTTGGAGGCCCAGCCGCCGAGGATGATCCCGTACACCCCGGTCGAGGTGAGCGCGAGCACGAGCAGCAGCGCGACGTTGACGCGCGCGGAAATGAACGTCGGTCCCGGCCCGAACGGAATCAGGCAGAAGACGATGAAGGCCGGGATCAGCGGCAGCATCGGCCCGAGGAAGTACGCGATCTTTTCTGAGCTCGACGGGACGATGTCTTCCTTGAGCAGGAACTTGATCGGGTCGGCGACGATCTGCAGCAGTCCGTGCCAGCCAACGCGATTCGGTCCGAGGCGCGCCTGGATCAGGCCGAGCAGCCGGCGCTCGACCCAGTTCATCGCCGCGACGATCACCTGCACGATGAGGAACGCGACGAGGAACTTGACCAGCGGCCAGACGAGGTAGTGCATCAGCGCGGCTTGCGTCATCGATCGACCTCGCCGAGGACGATATCAATCGTCCCGATCAGCGCCACGAGATCCGACACGAGGTGTCCCTTCGCCATCGCCGGCAGCGCCTGCAAATTCACGAAGCTCGGCGGACGCACGTGGCAGCGGTATGCGTTCTGCGACTTGCCGTCGGAGACGATGTAGTACCCGAGCTCACCTTTCGGAGATTCGATCGAGTGATACACCTCCCCCTCGGGCGGGCGGACGACGCGCGAGATCTTCGCCTTGATGTCGCCCGCGGGCGTCGCTTTGATCAGCGGGATGCACTGCGAAAGGATCCGCCGCGACTGCCGCATCTCTTCCATGCGGCAGAGATAGCGGTCGTACGTGTCGCCGTTGATGCCGATGGGCACTTCGAAGTCGAGCTCCGCGTAGCACTCGTACGGCATGGCCTTGCGGATGTCCCAGTTCACGCCGGAGCCGCGCAGCGGCGGGCCGGTGACGCCCCACTCGATCGCGTCTTCCGGCGACAGGACGCCGATGCCGACCGTGCGGCGCTTCCAGATGCGGTTGTTGGTCAGCAGCGACTCGTATTCGTCGATCGCCGCGTCGAACTTGTTGATGAACGCTTCGAGATCATCGAGCCAGCCGGCCGGGAGATCGTCCGGCATGCCGCCGATGCGCATGCAGTTCAGCGTGAGCCGCGCGCCGCAATACGCTTCGAACAGGTCGAGGATCTGCTCGCGCTCGCGGAACGTGTAGAAGAACGGCGTCATCGCGCCGATGTCGATGGCGTGCGTGGCCAGCCAGAGCAGGTGCGACGAGATCCGCTGCAGCTCGCTCAGGATCACGCGCATCAGCTGCGCGCGCTTCGGGATCTGCGCCGTGACGCCCATCAGCTTCTCGACCGTTTCGACGAAGCCGAGGTTGTTCGTGGCGGAGGCGACGTAATCCATCCGGTCCGTGTGCGGGATGCACTGCGGATACGCCATGTGCTCGAAGAGTTTCTCGGTGCCGCGGTGGAGATAGCCGATGACCGGTTTCGCGTTGATGATCCGCTCGCCATCGACGGTGAGCAGCACGCGCAGCACGCCGTGCGTCGACGGATGCTGGGGGCCGAAGTTGATCTCCATTTCGTGGACGTCAAACATCGGCTAGGCGACCCCCATCAGTTTCTTCAGCATCGACTCCGTCTCCGCTTCGCCGGGGACGCACAGCGTCAGGTCTTTCGTCTCGCCTTTGGCGATCGCGTCGGCGTAGCCTTCGCAGTCCCAGCCGCAGGCGGTGCAGTCGGTCTGGGCCATCGCGGCGAAGAGCTTGTCCTTGAGCGAGCCCTCTTTCGCGAGCTCCATCCGCTCGGTCAGCGGCTTGTCCGGATCGTGCCACGGAGCTTCGGCGGTCGGCACCGCGGTCTCCGCGACCACGCCGGCGAGCTCGGGATTCGGCGGCGCCTGTTCCTTGCCGCCCGCGATCTGCGCGGCCGGCCAGGTGCCGTAGCGGTTCCACTCGCCTTCGTAGATGTTGACGTCCTTCACGTCCTTGCCGGTCGAGCCGGCCTTCGGACCGCCGCCCTCCGGAAAGACTTCCGGATAGATGCGCGCGCCGGTGTCGATGCCGCGGATCGGGAAGTCCTTCCGCAGCGGATGGCCGTTGAAGCCTTCCCACATCAGGATGCGCTCGAGGTTCGGATGGCCGTCGAAGCGGATGCCGAGCATGTCCCACGTCTCGCGCTCGTGCCAGTTCGCGGTCTTCCAGACGCCGCTGACGGACGGCACGTTGTCCTCGGTCCAGACCTTCAGCCGCACGCGGTTGTTCTTCTGGAACGAGTAGAGCGTGTACGACACCGCGAAGCGCGGGCCGGTGTGATTCGGATATTTCGAGTAGTCGGCGCCGGCGAGATCGACGAGGTAGTTGAAGCCGTCGTCCTTGAACGCGCGGCAGACGTCGACGAGGCGGTTGCGATCGACGGTCAGCGTGATCTCGCCCGCGAATTCTTTCGCCGCGGTGATGGCGTCGCCGGAACGCTCGGCCGCGCCGGCGATCAGCGGATCGCGGCGGATGTCATCGAGAGAACGCCCGGCCGGCGCCGCCGCTGCAGCGGGCGCGGGCTTCGGTGGCGGTTGCGGTGTCTCGGTCATCCTTCGTACGCCTTGCCCGCCGCGGTCATCAGTTGCTTCAGCATGTCGAGCGTTTCTTCTTCACCCGGGACGCAGAGCGTGATGTCGGCCGTCTCGCCCGTGGCGATCGCGTGCGCGTAGCCTTCGCAGTCCCAGCCGCAGGCACCGCAATCGGTCTGCGCCATCGCCGCGAAGAGCTTCGTCTCGAACGCGCCGCCCATCTCGTCCGCGAGCGTCATCCGCTCCGGAAGCGTCAGGTCTTCCCGGTGGAACGGGGCCGTCGGCGACGCGCCGGAATCGGGGACGACTTCCGGTGCTGCCGCTTCCTTGATCTCGGCGGGAGTCGCGGTGGCCGAAGCGGCCGCCGTTGCCGCAGCCGCGGGCTTCGGAGCCGCGGGCGCCGGCTTCGGCTTCGCCGGAGTCGCATCGCGCTTCACGCCCGACACGGGCGCCGGCTTGAGCTGCGCCTTCGCCTGCTCCGAGCGCAGCGCCGGACCTTCATGTCCCGGCCGCAGCGAATCGCGCACCGCGGCGCGGGCGAAGTCGTACGCCTCGCCGCCCTTGCGCAGCACGTGCATCTTCTCGATTTTCTTCTGCAGCTCCATCAGTCCCCACATCAGCGCTTCGGGACGCGGAGGACAGCCGGGGATGTAGACGTCGACGGGAACCAGCCGGTCGACGCCCTGCGTGACGGCGTAGGTGTCGTACGGGCCGCCGCACGTGGCGCACGAGCCCATGGCGATGACCCACTTCGGATCGGGCATCTGGTCCCACAGGCGGCGGACCACCGGCGCCATCTTTTCGGTGACGGTGCCGGAGACGATCATCAGGTCCGATTGCCGCGGCGTCGCGCGAAACACCTCGGCGCCGAACCGCGCCATGTCATGCCGCGGATCGAGCACCGCCATCATCTCGATCGCGCAGCAGGCCAGGCCGAACTGCATCGGCCAGAGCGACGACTTGCGCGCCCAGTTGAACAACTTGTCGACTTTTGTGGTGAGGAAGCTCCCGGAGGAGTCGAAACGGTTCTCGATCAGACCCATGAAAGGACCTTCCTCTTCCAGGCGTAGAAGTACCCGATCAGGAGTATCGCGAGGAACACCGCCATCTCGACAGCTCCGAACATGCCGAGCTGCTTGAACCGGATCGCCCAGGGGAAGAGGAAAACCGTCTCGACGTCGAAGACGATGAACAGCACCGCGATCAGGAAGTACCGCACCGAGAAGCGGTGATCGAAGGCCAGCGAGCTCGCCGGGACACCGCATTCGTACGGCTCGAGCTTGACCTTCCCGCCTCCCGAGGCCCGGATGAGAGGGGTGATGATGAAGAGGGTCAGCACCGGGACTGATAGCACGATGAGAGCGGCCACCAGCAGCACTGAGTAGTTCGCCATATGTCGTCTAAGGTTAAGACCGGACGTAATTGTAAACGGCGAAGTCGCGGAGTCAAGGAATGATGTTGCGTTGGAAACTCCAACCGTCCACCGGCACTCCCTTCGCCTGCACGAGAACGCGGATCTCCTCGCCGATTCCGTCGGGAAGTACGAGCCGCCGGGCCTCTTCCCGCGCCTCGCGGAGCGCCAGCGCATCGTCGACCGATTCGGGCTGCAGGTCGTCGAGCGGCGTGAATAGCGGGTGCTCGGTGATGCCGAGGGCGAGAAGAAACTTCGCCTGCCGCTCGAAAACCAGCGTCTTGGCGCCGGCTTCCTCGCCTTCGCGGATCAGGTCGTCGAAGTTGATGTGTGCGGTCAGGTCCTGCTCGCCCGGATTGGCGAGGAGGTCGCGCGTTACGCGATGGTGCGTGTACGACGCCGCGGTTCCGAACCGCCGCACGCGCGGATGAAACAGCTGCCGCGTCCGATAACCATAATCAAAGGAGACGATCAGCGCGTGCTCCGAAAACGACGCGATCTCGCGGTAGAGCCCGCCCCAGTCGAGCGAGATGTCGGCGAACTGCCCATCCTCGAGCTCGATCCCGTGCGAGGCGAAGTAGCGGTCGTAGACCTCCGGCGCCTCGTGCTCGACCCACTCGAAGCTCGGAGCGATCCAGAGCTCGTGCAGCTCCGTCCCGCGCCGGACCAGCCGCGCGAACGGCAGCGCATCGAACAACTCGTTCGAAAAGAGGATGTGCCTCCCGTCGCGCGGGACGTCGAGCAGACTATTGCCGATCCGGCGATCGATCCCCACCCAGCGGATGTCCGCGCCTGAGGCCCGCTTCACCTCATCTATTAATGTGCCGCTGCCGCAGCCGATGTCCACAAAAGTGCACACATCGCCGTCCGCGCGGGCCACAAATTCGCTGACGAGCTTGCCGATGGCGAAGGCGAACACCGGACTGAGCGAGGGCGAAGTGACGAAATCACCCCCCTTTCCGACGGGGCTGAGCGGCCTCGTGTAATAACCGCACTCCGGATGGTAGAGCGCGATCTCGACGAAGTCGCGGAACGATAAGTCGCCGTACTGCAACAGGTTGCGCAGGACGCGCCGGGCGGGAGAGCTCTCCGTCATCGGCCGCTATCCTACACCTCGCCAGGCATTAATTGCCGGAATTAATACGGTCATGGCAAGGCCGTTGCGATCAATCAAGGCAACACTGGGAGGATTCAAAATGAAGAAACTATTCGCAACCATACTGACCGTGCTTCTGGCCGTGCCGATGTTCGCCCAGACCACGGATGACCACGCGAAGACGAAGAAGGGCGCCGCGATCGGCGGAACCCTCGGCGCGGTGGTCGGTGCGGTCATCGGCAACAACCGCGGTCATCACAGCGCCAAGCGTGGCGCGGTCGTCGGCGGCGTCGCCGGCGCGGCTGCCGGCGCGATCGTCGGCGCGATGATGGACAAGCAGGAGCGTGAGCTCCGCCAGATCCCGGGCGTCAGCGTCAACCGCACCGCGGACGACGAACTGAACGTCTCGGTGAAGAACGAAGTGCTCTTCGATTTCAACTCGTCGTCGCTTCGCTCTGCCTCGCGCAACTCGCTCCGTGAAATGGCCGACGTGTTCAACCGCTACCCGAACACGACGATCTCGGTCCAGGGCTACACCGACTCGATCGGAACCATGGCCTACAACGAGCGCCTCTCCGAGCGCCGTGCCGCCTCGGTCGCGAACTACCTCGGCGACCTCGGCGTCCGCGGCAACCGGATGCAGACCATCGGCTACGGCGAATCACACCCGCGCGCGTCGAACAGCACCGCGAGCGGCCGTCAGCTGAACCGCCGCGTCGAGATCCACATCCACGCGAACGAATCGTAAGCGGGACTAACATGCGGGCGCTCCGAAAGGGGCGCCCGTAACGTTTCTGGAGGTATTTCGAATGATCCGCAAGTTCTCCGTCCTTCTCCTCGCCACCCTCTTCACCGTCGCCTGCGCCACCAGTGACAACGATCCGAACAAGAAAGCAAAGACCGGCGCTGCCATCGGCGCGGCGGCTGGCGCTGTTGCCGGCGCCATCATCGGAAACCAGGGCGGCAACAACCGCAGCGGTGCCGTGATCGGCGCGGCCGTCGGTGCCGCGATCGGCGGCGCGGCCGGACACCGCATGGACCAGCAGCAGCAGGAGCTGCAGCAGATCCCCGGCGTCGAAGTCACGCGCCCCGCCGAAAACCAGATCGACGTCCGGCTCACCAGCGACGTGCTGTTCGATTACAACTCGTCGGCGCTGCGTCCGGAGTCACGCGCGACGCTGAGCGATCTCGCCGGCAACTTCCGCCGCTACAACGACGAGATCATCGACGTCGAAGGACACACCGATTCGACCGGCACTCCCGACTACAACCAGACGCTCTCCGAAAAGCGCGCCGATTCGGTGAAGGGCTTCCTCGTCGATCAGGGCGTCGCCAGCACGCGCATCAACGCCATCGGCTACGGTGAAACGCGGCCGAAGACGTCGAACGACACGCCGGAAGGACGGCAGCTGAACCGCCGCGTGGAGATCCACATCAGGGCTGCAGCGACGCAGCCGTAACCGGCGACTGCCACGATCCCGCGCTCCACAACAACTCCAACCGGGCTGCGCGCTCGAGCAATCGGGCGCGCAGCGTTTCGACGTCCTCCACGCGCAGCGCCTTCGCCACATCGTCGAGGAACGGCTCGCGCAGATACCACGGCACGTTGCGCATCCGCGCGGTGCTCCATGGCCGCCACTCGAATCCCTGCTGCGGAGGCTCGGCCGGCGCGAGCTCGCCGCGCAGAAACAGAAAATAGTCCGCGGCCACGAACTCGTCGAACGGCATGCGCGCCAGCGCGCCGCGCGTGTGCCGCGCCTCGAGCAACTCCGCGTGCATCGACAGCACGCCGCGCTTCTCCGTCAGCTCGTCGAGCGAATCGAGGTACTCCGAAAAGACGCTCCAGCGAAGGTCGAGCAGCTCGCCGATGATCTTCCAGCGCCGCTCGTGCAGCAGCGCCGCGATCAGTGTGACCAGCAGCTCGTGGCCGACGAAGCGGAAGTAATCGAAATCACCCGGCTCGAAGCGGCTCGCCGCCGGAGGGCCGTAACGCTGCAGCAGCGGATCGAGTGAGTTGAACAGCGCGAGCGCCGCGACCTGATCGCCCGTCGCCGCTGCGGCCTGCGCGATGCGCGTGAAGTCGTCGACCGCCGGCCCGCTCGCATCGATCGACACGAACAGCTCCGCCGGCTTGCGCGGCTCTGACGCGATCAGCGACTTCGAGATCTCGTCGATGGCGCGATTGACGACCGTCATCCGCTTCACGCGCGAGCCCTTGAGCGCCTCGACCGCCGCTTCGGCGACGTCGCCGCGATGCTCGCGCACCTCGGTTGCGCGCTCCTGCAACAGTCCGAGGCGAAGCGCGCGTGTGACTGCATCGCGGCGCGAGCGCGCGCCGAGCTTCGCGTAGATGTTGTGCAGGTGCGTCTTGATCGTGTGCGTCCAGATGCCGAGGCGGCGGCCGATCTCCTTGTTCGGCAGGTCCTCGGCGAGCAGGCGCAGCACCTGCGCCTCGCGCGGCGTGAGCATCTCCGCGGCGGCGGGCGCGCGGCGCAGCTCGCGGGCGAGCGCGTGAATGCGTCCGCCGACCATGGCCACGACGCGCGCCGAGGTCGCGGTGTGCCGCGAGCGGATCGCGCGCACGAGCTGCGGCAGCGTTGCATCGCGATCGACCCAGGCGCTTGCTCCCGCTTCGAGCACCGCGAGGATGCGATCGTCGTCCGCGTGCTCCACGATCGTCACGATGCCGCGCACTTCGCCCGACTCGCGGAAGCGGCGGATCCACGGGATCGCTTCCTTCGCCGAGCCGGCATCGAGCACCACGACGTCGGCGCCGCCGCGCAGCTCCGTCATCGCGTCATCGGAGAGCGGTACGGCCAGCGCGACGGAGAGGCCGGCGCGCTCGAGCGCGATGCGCATCGCGTCGGCGATCAGCTCGCAGCCGACGAAGATGGCGACGTTCGGCCGCGGCTCATTCATCCAGCCAGCCCTGCCGCCGCGCGTGCTCGACAGCCTCGATGCGGCGCGCGACGTCGAGCTTGCGGAAGATGTTCTGCACGTGGTTCTTGACCGTGTGATACGAGAGCGTCAGCTGCAGCGCGATCTGGCGATTACTCAGTCCCCGGGCCATGAGCCGGAGGATGTCGAGCTCGCGCGCGGAGAGCCGCAGCGACTCGAGCGTCTCGGTGCGGCGGCGCAGCTGCGCCAGCTCCGAGAGCCGCGCGAACATCGCGTACGCCACCGCGGGGGACGCCGCCATCTCGCCGCGTATCGCGAGCGCGAGCGCGTCGCGGAACTCCACCATCGACGCGGTGCGCGGGATGTAGCCCTGCGCGCCGGCTTCGATGAAGCGAAGGATCGACTCGTGCGTCTCCTCCATGCCGAAGACGAGCAGCTTCACGCCGGGATGCTCGCGGGCCAGCCGCGCGATCAGCGCCAGCCCTTCGTCCTCGCGGCCGTCGACGTTGATCACGACGATGTCGGGATGCAGCTCCGCGATCTGCTCGCCGACGTCGGCGCCTTCGGCGACGTCGCGCATCTGCAAAGACTCGTCGTCGCGAAATGCCTCGTGGATGCATTCGCGAAAGAGACGGCCGAAACCGGCGAGGAGAAAGGTGATCGAGGGCACGCGGGAACCTGCCGTCAGAAGGGTATCCGCGGCGATGGTCTGAGCGCGTTGTAGAGAGCTTGCACGGAGGGAATCGACCCGCGTTTCTGCGCGGCGTAGAAACCCGCTACGAGTTGAAGAACAGACCGCAAATTCATATGGATGGATTTCCCGCCCGTGATTGTCCTGACCCCGCCTCTGCCGCAACACCGGGAGGAAGAGCTAAAAGCGATGGATTTCAGGAACTAGTCATGGCCATCCGCTCGCCCGAAAATAGTCCGCGCGGCTCATGGCGCGAAAAGGGACCAGGAAGGAACGTGGTTCTCGCCGGCACGCCGTCCCGTCCATCGCATCCGCTCCGCTGGTGCGATCGGGCGCGAGCGGCGGCGTGGCGGCAGCATTGTGACCCCTCCGGAATCCCCCTCCCGCGCTCGCCGTTCCCCCTAACCGTGCTTGCCGAGAGGTCGCTTCGAGCCCTCACTCCGCGGTTCAGCGTCGAGCGCGGAGATGCCTACTTCGCCCAGGGCCGCGTCGGCGTCATCGAATCCTACGACGGCATCATCGAGGCGACGGTCCGCGGCAGCCTCGCCTATCACGTCGAGCTGGGCATCGAAGAAGACGACATGCTCTCCGTGCACTGCGAGTGTGCGTTCTATCGCCGCTCGTTCGATACGTGTAAGCACATCTGGGCCACCATCCGCGCCGCGAGCGCGCGCAATCTCCTCCCCGATCGCGAGTTCCACGGCATCTTCCCGGACGATCGCGACGACGGCCCGCTCGACAACCTGCTGCCGTACGACCGCGGCCCGCGCGCGCCGTGGGAGCGCTTCCTCCAGGCCATCGGTCCCGCGCGCGACGCGGCGCAGCTCCGGCCGCGCGGCGTCCCCGACGAGATCGCGTACGTCATCGCTTCCTCCCCCACCTCGCAGGCATTGATGCTCCGCCTCCTCGCCCGCTCGCGAAAAAAAGACGGCGAGTGGGGCAAGTGGAAATCGCTCTCCATGAGTCTCGGCGAGCTGCACGCGCTCGAGCCGTTCGACCGCGCGACGATCGGCCTGCTGCATCAGCGCTCGTACGGCTACAACGTCGAATCGTCGATCGTCATCTCGCCGGCGACGACCGAATGGTGGATCGAGCGCCTCGCCCGCGCCGGCAAGTTGTACGTCAGCGGCGCCGACGGCCAGCCGCGGCCGATCTCGTGGGATGACGGTCCGCCGTGGAAGTTCCGCGTCGCGATCACCAGTCACGGCTCGGCATACCGCATCGAAGGAACGGTGGAGCGCGAAGGCACCACGCTGCCGCTCGACGCCATCGATTCGATCGCCAACGGCATCCTACTCAGCAACGGACGGGCGAGCCGCTTCGACGACGGCGGACGCGGCGAGTGGCTCACCGCGCTGCGCGGCGCCGGCGCGATCGAAGTGCCGCACGCCGACGCGGAGCGCTTCCGCAAGGCGCTGCTGCGCACGCAGATCGCCGGCATCGAGTTGCCCGAGGAACTCGGATGGGAGCTCGTCGACGCGGCGCCGCATCCGCTGCTTTCACTGCAGCGCGACGAGTGGATGAGCGAGCTGCAGGGTGAAGTCTTTTTCACGTACGACGAGTGGCGCGTCTCGGCGCGCTCGACCGAGCTGCAGACGTCGATCGGGCGCAAGCTGATCCGCCGCAATCGCGCGGCCGAGGAGGCGTATCGCGCGCGGCTCGTCGGCCTCGGCGCGATCGGGACGAGCGACGGTTACCGCCTTCGTTTGTCGCAGCTCGAGCTGCTCGTGCGCACGCTGACCGCGGAAGGGTGGTCGATCGAGATCGACTCCGCGCCGCTGCGCGTGTCGGACGATTTCGAAGTCGATCTCTCGAGCGGCATCGACTGGCTCGATCTCGAGGTCACCGCGAACTTCGGCGAAACGCGTCTCGGATTGCCGGAGCTCCTCGCGGCCGCGGAAGCGCGCCGCGCGCTGGTGCGGCTCGCGGACGGATCGGTCGGCATCGTGCCGAGCGGCTGGTACGACAAGCTCGCGCCGGTGATCGAGCTCGGGAAGCGCGAAGGCAACACGCTCCGCTTCCGCCCGCATCAGTCGGTGCTCGTCGATGCGCTGCTCGAGCGGCGAACGAAACGCGAGCAGCGCGCGCCGGAACCGCGGCAGGAGCCTGCAACGTTGAAAGCGGAGCTCCGTCCGTATCAGCGCGCCGGACTCGGATGGCTGCACTTCCTCCGCGACTCGCACATCGGCGGTTGTCTCGCGGACGACATGGGACTCGGCAAAACGGTGCAGACGCTCGCGCTGCTGGAGTCGATTCGCGGCGGCGATCGTCCCTCGCTCGTCGTCGCGCCGCGCTCGCTCCTGTTCAACTGGGCGGCCGAGGCCGCGCGGTTCGCGCCGCAGCTGCGCGTCCGCGAACACCACGGCGCGGAGCGGACCAGGGACGAATTCGACGACTGCGACATCGTCCTCACCACGTACGCCACCATGCGTCTCGACATCGAGCACCTCTCCGGCGTCGAGTTCGAGTACGTGATCCTCGACGAGGCGCAGGCGATCAAGAACGCGTCGAGCCAGGTGGCGAAGGCGAGCCGCCAGCTGCGCGCGAAGCATCGCCTCGCGCTCAGCGGCACGCCGATCGAGAACCACCTCGGCGAGCTGTGGAGCCTCTTCGAGTTCCTCAATCCGGGCCTCCTCGGCAACTCTCGCTGGTTCCAGCGGACGTTCGCCGCGCGGAACACGCCGCCCGAGCGCCGCGACGCGCTCGCCCGCGCATTGCGGCCGCTGATCCTGCGCCGCACGAAAGAGCAGGTCGCGCCGGAACTGCCGGAGCGCACCGAGCAGACGCTCTACTGCGAGCTCGAAGGGAAGCAAAAGAAACTCTACGACGAGCTCAGAGATCACTACCGCGCGGCGCTCCTCGGCCGCATCCGCAAGGGCGGCATCGAAAAGTCGCGGATGCAGATCCTCGAGGCGCTGCTGCGCCTGCGCCAGGCGGCGTGTCATCCCGCGCTCATCGATGCGAACAGCGACGTGACGAGCGCCAAGAGCGAGTTGCTGCTCGAGGAGCTGCACGAGCTGCTCGACTCCGGCCACCGCGCGCTGATCTTTTCGCAGTTCACGTCGTTCCTCGCCATCGTGCGCAAGACGCTCGACGCCGAGCGCGTGCCGTACCTCTACCTCGACGGCAAGACGCGCGACCGGCAGTCCTTAGTGGAGGAGTTCCAGAGCGACGCAGGTCCACAGCTCTTCCTCATCAGCCTCAAGGCCGGCGGCCTCGGACTGAACCTCACCAACGCCGATTACATCTTCCTGCTCGACCCGTGGTGGAACCCGGCGGTCGAGGCGCAGGCCATCGACCGCGCCCATCGCATCGGCCGCGTGCGCCCCGTCGTGGCGTATCGCCTGATCGCGCGCGACACCGTGGAAGAGAAGATCCTCGAGCTGCAGTCGCGCAAGCGCGAGCTGGCGGAGTCGATCATTTCCGAGGACAACAGCGTGCTGCGGAAACTGGAAGTGGAAGACCTGGAACTGCTGCTCAGTTAGTTGGCAGTGGGCAGTTAGCAGTGGGCAGTAGAACGACAGCCTCCTGCCAACTGCCAACTGTCAACTGCCCACTGCACTTTCTGCTAGAATCCGCCCGCCCTAAGCAACCCGTCCGCTGGTCACTCGTGTCGGGCGGGATCACCGAAACAATTTAACGGAGGAACTATGAAGTCCTGGATCATGCGCGTGCTGGTCCTCGCTGCGATTGTGGTCTGCGTCGCCGGAATTACGGGTGCGCAGGAATCGCATCCGTCGAGCAATCCGGCCGTCGCGCCACAGGAATCGAATCTCGCCGGTCAGCCGACGGAGGCCCGCACCGAGGCCAATCTCGTGCTGCCGGACCTGAGCGCAGTCAGCTTCCTCGGCATCGCGGGCAGCAAGCTGCTCATGTTCGGCCTGATCGTCTGCATCCTCGGTCTGCTCTTCGGATTCGTCATCTACGTTCAGCTCAAGAACCTTCCCGTGCACAGCTCCATGCGCGAGATCTCCGAGCTGATCTACGAGACCTGCAAGACCTACCTGCAGACCCAAGGGAAATTCATCCTCATCCTCGAGCTCTTCATCGGCGTGATCATGGTGTTCTACTTCGGCGTGCTGCGGCATTACGGCCTCACGCGGACGGCGATCATCATCATCTTCTCGCTGGTGGGCATCGCCGGCAGCTACGGCGTGGCCTGGTTCGGCATCCGCGTCAACACCTTCGCGAACTCGCGCTCCGCCTTCGCGTCGCTGCGCGGCAAGCCGTACCCGACGTACGAGATCCCGCTGAAAGCCGGCATGTCGATCGGCATGCTGCTGATCTCCACCGAGCTCGTGCTGATGCTCTGCATCCTGCTCTTCGTCCCGCGCGATTACGCCGGCCCCTGCTTCATCGGCTTCGCCATCGGCGAATCGCTCGGCGCGGCCGCGCTGCGCATCGCCGGCGGCATCTTCACCAAGATCGCCGACATCGGCTCCGACCTCATGAAGATCGTCTTCAACATCAAGGAAGACGACGCGCGCAACCCCGGCGTCATCGCCGACTGCACCGGCGACAACGCGGGTGACTCGGTCGGCCCCACCGCCGACGGCTTCGAGACCTACGGCGTCACCGGCGTCGCGCTCATCACCTTCATCCTCCTCGCCGTGCAGAGCGGCACCGTACAGACGCAGCTCCTCGTCTGGATCTTCGTCATGCGCGTGCTGATGATCATCACCTCCGCCTTCTCGTACTGGATCAACAGCGCCATCGCCTCGGCCAAGTACAAGAACGCCGACAACTTCAACTTCGAGCATCCGCTCACATCGCTGGTCTGGATCACCTCGATCCTCTCCGTGGCCGTCACCTTCATCGTCTCCAAGGTCCTGATTCCGGAGCTCGGCGGCGACACGACCATGTGGTGGAAGCTCTCCGCGATCATCACCTGCGGCACGCTGGCCGGCGCGATCATCCCCGAGCTGGTCAAGGTCTTCACCTCCACCGAATCGCGCCACGTGCAGGAAGTCGTCACCGCGTCGCGTGAAGGCGGCGCATCGCTCAACATCCTCGCGGGCCTCATCGCCGGCGACTTCAGCGCCTACTGGATGGGCATCACCATCGCCGGCCTGATGGGCGTCGGCGCCTGGATCAGCAGCATGTTCCCCACCGGGGCCAACGCGCTGATGATCGCCCCCGCCATCTTCGCCTTCGGGCTCATCGCCTTCGGCTTCCTCGGCATGGGCCCGGTGACGATCGCCGTCGATTCGTACGGCCCCGTCACCGACAACGCGCAGTCGGTCTTCGAGCTCTCCACCATCGAGACGCTTCCCGGCATCGTCGAGGAAGTGAATCGCGACTTCGGCTTCCGGCCGGAGTTCGAAAAGGGGAAGGACTACCTCGAGGCGAACGACGGCGCGGGCAACACGTTCAAGGCGACGGCCAAGCCGGTGCTCATCGGCACCGCGGTCGTCGGCGCCACGACGATGATCTTCTCCATCATCGTGATGCTGACCAACGGCCTCACGACGGACATGGACAAGCTCTCGCTGCTCCATCCGCAGTTCCTGCTCGGACTCGTCGTCGGCGGCGCGGTGATCTACTGGTTCACCGGCGCGTCGACGCAGGCCGTCTCCACCGGCGCCTATCGCGCCGTCGAGTTCATCAAGGCCAACATGAAGCTCGACTCCGGCGCCACAAAGGCCTCGGTCGAAGACTCGAAGAAGGTCGTCGCCATCTGCACGCAGTACGCGCAGAAGGGGATGTTCAACATCTTCCTGACCGTCTTCTTCTCGACGCTCGCCTTCGCCTGCTTCGAGCCGTTCTTCTTCATCGGCTACCTGATCTCGATCGCGCTGTTCGGTCTCTACCAGGCCATCTTCATGGCCAACGCCGGCGGCGCGTGGGACAACGCGAAGAAGATCGTCGAAGTCGAGCTGAAGGAAAAAGGAACGCCGCTGCACGCGGCCTGCGTCGTCGGCGACACCGTCGGCGATCCGTTCAAGGACACCTCCTCGGTGGCCATGAACCCGGTCATCAAGTTCACGACGCTCTTCGGCCTGCTCGCCGTCGAGCTGGCGGTGGAGATGACGAAGGCGGGCCAGGCGGGACTGACGCGGATCCTCGCGGCAGTGTTCTTCGTGATCTCGATGATCTTCGTCTACCGGTCGTTCTACGGGATGCGCATTCAGGTCGAGCCGGCGACGAAACCGGCTACCGCGCACTAACCAAACGTTTTCACGGGGCGGGTCAGAGGACCCGCCCCACATTTTTTTACGCCGACAGGGCCATCTGCTCGGTCGCGCTCACCACCCGGTTGCGGCCCGCGGCCTTTGCGCGATACAGCGCCGCATCCGCCAGTTGCATCGCCGCCGAGTACGAGCCGGCGCGCTGGTAGCAGACGCAGACGCCGGCCGAGAACGTCACGAACACTTCCGATCCGTCCGGCGCGATGTGCGGCTTCGATGCGAACGTCTCGCGCAGCCGATCCGCCAGCCGCATCGCCTCGTCCTCCGACACGTCGTCGATGAACATGGCGAACTCCTCGCCGCCGTAGCGGCTGATGCTGTCGGAGACGCGGACGCTGGTGCGGAGGAACGACGCGAGCCGCGTCAGCACGTGATCGCCGAACGCATGTCCGTGCGTGTCGTTGAGCTTCTTGAAGCCGTCGACGTCGAGCATCACGAGCGCGCCGCAGCCGTCGTTCCCCTGCCGCATCCAGCCATCGACGCGCCGCGTGAACGCGAGCCGGTTGAGCAGCCCGGTCAGGCTGTCGCGATCGAGGAAATGGCGGATCTGCCGCGAGCGCTGCAGCCGCGCTTCGACCGCGGCCAGCAGCAGCTTCGGCGAGATCGGCTTCTCGATGTGATCGTCGCCGCCGGAGCGCATCGCCTCGATGCGCGTGTGCATCTCGCTCTCGCCGGTCAGGAACAGGATCGGCGTCGTCTGGTACTCGTCGAGTTGCCGTGCGAACCGCGCGAGCTCGTAGCCGCTGACGCCCGGCAGCTGGATGTCCATCAGGATGAGGTTCGGCGCGAAATGCGCGAGCTCGCGCTCGAAGAACTTCGGATCGTGGCACGAGCGCACCTCGTAGCCGGCGCTCTCCAGCACCGCGCGGAGATACTCCGACTCCGCCGGATCGTCCTCCACCGAGAGGATGCGGCCGACCGTATCGTCGCGCGATTCGACCAGCGATCGCAGCCGGCGGATGATCGCGTCGCAATCGAGCGGCTTGTTGAACCAGGCATCGGCGCCGCTGCGGATCCCCTCGACCTTGTCGCGGAACTCCTCGCGCGAGCTGATGATGAACACCGGCGCGTTCTCGTGCTCCGGCATCGCCCGCACGCGCGACACGATCTCGTAGCCGCGGCCGTCGTGCAGGGCGACGTTGACGATGAGCGCATGCGGCGGCGCGATCTCGATCGACGTCAACGCCTCGCCCGAAGTGAACGCGGAGCGGACGTTGAAGCCCTCCTGCGCCAGGCGCGCGCCGAGGATACGGTGGACGTCGACGTCGTCCTCGATGAGAAGGACGTCGTACACCTTGCGCGCCGGGCGCTCGACCGTGACCTCCGGATCGACGAGCCGCAGCGTGAACGTCGAGCGATGCAGCGCGCAGACCTCCGCCTCGATGAACGCGAAGAGCGAGCGCCAGCGGCGGATCTGCTCCGCCGTCACCGGCTCGTTCACTTTCAACTGCAGCCGGCATTCCGCTTCGCCGCGCGCGCCCGCGGAGTTGATCAGCTCGAAGCCGTCGATGCCGCCGACCCCGGCGAAGCCGTGAAACCGCCGCATCACTTCGCGCAGTGCTTCGGCATCCGCCTCGCTCCGCTCCAGCTTCGCCAGGAAGTGCGTCGCCTCGGCCAGCCGCTCGTCCGACTCACGCACGAACATCGCGATGATGTGCCCGATCGAAAGCATGGTCATCACGCCACCTCCGTCATCGGCATCGCGCGCTGCATCGCCGCCGCGAGCTCGGGTAACTTGAGCGGCTTGAGCAGAAAGTCGTCGACGCGAAACGACTTGAACGCCTCGGCGCGATGCTGGAACTTCGTGTAGAGCGACGTCATCAGGATGACTTTCGTGTTCGCCCCCTGCTCGCTGTTCTTGATTCGCAGCGCCATCTCGCGGCCGTCCATCTTCGGCATCAGCGCGTCGGTGATCACGATGTCGGGCTGATGCCGCAGGAAGAGCAGCAGCCCTTCCTGGCCGTCGGCCGCGGTCATCACGCGGCAGCCCCACGACTCGAGCACGGTCGCGACGAGCGAGCGGTTCAGCTCATCGTCATCGACGACGAGAATCAGCCGCGGATCGGAGCACCGCTCGACCTTGATCGACGCCGTGCGGAAGCGGTCGACGTGCTCGCGCACGTACCGCGGCGCGGCCGACCAGAATCGCCGCTTGTACGGCAGAGGAGCGGTGCAGAAGCATTGCAGGCATGACGGACAGACGAGCGTGCGGCTGATTCCGTCGCAACCGCACCAGATCGGGTTCTGGAGGTCGAACGGCTTCGCGCACCAGTGGCAGCGGGAATTGGAGGCGTGTGTGTTCATGATGTCGTCCACCAACAAAGGCAAGCGGACGGCCAACATGGAACATACTGAATCGAAGCGAGTTAGCTGAATTCACACGATGGCGGATGTGTCCAGCGTACTTCCATCTGTCCGGAATTCAGACAGATCACCGCAACGCGTCGAAGTAAGCCACGAGCTTCGGCGAGAACGCGCTCTTGTCGAGCTGCAGATCGCGCCTCAGCTTCAGCGCGGCGCGGAAATCGGCGGCCGCCGAGGCGAGGAGTGCGTCCGGTTTGCGCGACAGCATCCCGCGCGTGTAGCGCGCGCAGGCGCGCAGCGCGTACGCCTGCGCCTCCGGCTTTGCGCCGAGGAGCTTCGTCAGCAGCGACTCCGCGGTCTCGAGATCGCCCGCCGCGTACGCGCGATACGCCAGCTCGAGCTCCGCGCGCGTGTCGCGCGGCGGGAGCACCGGCGGCGCGACCGTCTTCACCTTGCGCGCCTTCTCGAGCTCCGCGTCGATCTCGCGGCTCTTGATCGCCACCTGGTCGGCGACGCGCCGGATCTCGTCGTCCGCCGGCTTGCCGCTCAGCCGGTGATCGAGCCGATACGTCTCCTGCAGCGAGTCATGGAGATACGTCTGGAAGGAAGGCGTCGACGACGCACTTCCGGATTCGAGCAGTTTCCGCCTGTACGCCTGCAGCGCCACGCGCGCGCTCACCAGCGCCTCGCTCTCGATCGCCGGCGGGGGCGGTGGCGGAGCCGTCGTCTGCGTGACCACGACGGCCGGAGGCGGCGGCTCGACTTTCTTGACGACGACCGGCGGCGGTGCGACGACCGCGGGCCGCGCCGCTTTCGCCTTCTTCGCCTCATCCGCGGCCGCGACGAACAACTCCCTCGCCTGCCCCGCCGTCTCCGCCGCGCGCTTGAACTGCGCGATGTTCGTCCCGGCGTGATTGAACTGATCGAGCGCTTCCTGCAGCTTCCGCGCGGCGCCGCGATACGTCTCGCTGCGATCGCCGCCCGCGGCGACCGCTTCCATCTGTCCCGACAGCGCGTGGCTGATCGCCGCGTCCGCCGCTTTCTTGCTCTCCGTCGCCGAGGCCTCGGCGTCGCGCTTCTTCTGCGCCTGCGCCCGCGACACCCACTCGCGCAGCTGCGCGTAGTACTGCGTCGACTGCACGACGCCCTGCTCCTCCGACGTCTTCATCTCGCGCAGGCAGCCGTCGATGTCGCCGAGGTTGTACTTCGCGATGCCGAGCCAGAAGTGCGGGACGTATGTGATGATCTCGTTCCGCACCCGGATCGCGCCGTTCTCCGTCGGCATCTCGCCGATCGCGCGCTGCAGGTCGTCCGCGGCCGCCGCGTAGTTGCGCGCGCGCACCGCCGCGATGCCGCGGTTGTACGCGTCGGCCCACTGCTCGCCGGCGGCAAGCACCGGCAACGCGATCAGCAGGATCAGCGCGGCGGCGCGTTTCACTCGACGCCTCCGAAATGCGGCAGCGGCGCCTGCGACGGATCGGCGAAGTGGACGTCGATGGTCCGCTCCTCGCCCGACACGACCTCGACGGTCTGCCGGATCGGATCGCGGAACTTCGGATTCGCCAGCGTGACCTCGTAGCGTCCGGGCGCGAGCTCGAACGGCGCGGGAGTCATCAGCGCATCCGTCAGCGGCACTTCGACGCCGCTGTCGACGTTGCGGATCTTCGTGATGGTGGCCCACGGAAAGGCGTTGATGCCGAGGTGCGCCGGCGGTTGCGCGATCGGCGCAGGCGTCATCACCGTTGCTTTCACCGGCGGCTTCGCGACGACCGCCGGTTGCTCCGGCTTGCGGAACATCAGCACGCCGATCACCGCAATCACGATCGCCGCGGCAATGCCGGCGAGCGCTTTCCCGAATCCCGAGGAGCCGCTTTCGTGCGCCGGCGCGACGCGATCGAGCGTCATGTTGGCCACGTCGCCGCGCGACGTCACGACCGTCGCGACGTCGACCTGCGCCGGCGTCCGCACCACGCGCGTCGCTTCCTCCGTCGCCTCCATCGCCGTCGGCAGCGGAGGCGGCGCGCCGGCGGTGTCGTCGAGCTTCGGCAGCACCTCCTCGATCGCGTGCGCGAACTCGCGCGCGTTGGCGAAGCGCTTGCGGCGATCCTTCTCCAGCGCCTTGAAGATGATCCGCTCGAGCTCCGGCGACGCGGTCGAGTTCGGGTTCACCGCGCGCAGCGCCTTCGGCGTCTCCGACGAATGCAGCATCACGTACGCGTGCGGCGTGTCGGCCTGGAACGGCGGGACGCCGGTGAGCATCTCGTACAGCACAATGCCGAACGAGTAGAGATCGGCGCGGCCGTCGATCCGCTCGCCCTCCGGCAGCATGCCGAGGTGCTCGGGCGAGCAGTATTTCCACTTGCCGACGAACATCCCGGTCTGCGTCTTCACGTCCTCAGATCCCGACTGCTTGGCGATACCGAGGTCGATGATCTTCACGTGCTCGGCGCCTTCGTCGTCGCGCGTGATCATCAGGTTCTCGGGGCTGATGTCGCGATGCACGATGCCGGCGCGATGGATCGCGTCGAGCCCCATCAGCGCCTGCACCGCCAGCGCGCCGGCATACTTCGGCGAGAGCGGTCCCTTCGTGCCGATCAGCTCGTGGAGGTTCGTTCCTTCGATGTACTCCCAGACCATGTACCAGGAGCCGTCATCAATGGTCGAGAAGTCGAACAGCGTCGCGACGTTCGGATGATGGATGCGCGTGGCCAGCCGCGCCTCGCGCAGGAAGCGCTCGTTCGCGCCCGGGTCGGTCGCGACGTTCGGCCGCATCAGCTTGATCACGCGCAGCGCGTTGAGATGGATGTGCAGCGCCTTGTAGACCTCGCCCATGCCGCCGATGCCGAGGCGCGAGAGGATCTGGTACTTGCCGTCGACCGGGACTTCGAAGTGACGGCGGAGGAAATCGCTGATCGGGTCACCGCAGTACGGGCACGCCTTGAAATTCGGGTCGATGGCCGACCGGCAGTGGATGCAGACAAAGGGCATGGGGTATTGATCGATTATAAGCTGCCGGGATGAAGGAAAAGACGATCACCGTCCGCTCCAGCGAGCGCGAGCAGATCCTGATCGTGACGCACGAAGTCAACGCCGCGCTCGCCGAGCTGACCACCGGCGACGGCATCTGCACGATCGTCGTCCCGCACACCACGTGCGCGATCTCGGTCAATGAAAACGCCGATCCCGACGTGCCCGCCGACCTCACGCGCGCGCTGCGGGCGATGATCCCCAACGTCCGCTTCGATCACGGCGAAGGGAACTCGGATGCGCATTTGCTCTCGATGATCATCGGGACGTCGCTCTCGTGGCCGTATCGCGAAGGGAAGCTGGTGCTTGGGACGTGGCAAGGTGTGTACTTCATCGAGCTGGATGGACCGAGGAGCCGGAAGGTGACGGTGTATGTACCTTAATTTGTGCCGAGCGAAGTCGAGGCACCAGGGACGGCGCCGGCAGGCATTCACCACGTGCGCTGCTCATCGCGTGACGCGTCGCGGCGCCGTCGTTGGCCCCTCGACTGCGCTCGGGGCCGAGGAGAACCATGCCTGAGAAATTCGACGTCATCGTCATCGGCGGCGGCACCGCCGGCCTCGTCACCGCCTCCGGTTGCGCGCGGCTCGGCCGCCGCGTCGCGCTGATCGAGAAGCACCTCCTTGGCGGCGACTGCCTCTGGACCGGGTGCGTGCCGACGAAGGCCCTCGTCGCGACAGCGAAGCTCGCGCATCAGATGCGCAACGCCGCGGCGTACGGCCTCGAGCCGCACGAGCCGAAGCTCTCGCCGCGCGCGATCATGGAATCGATGCGCGAGATGCGACGCATCACGGCGCGGCATGACGACCCGGTCAAGTTCCGCAACCTCGGCATCGAGGTGATCTTCGGCTCGGCAAAGTTCGTGTCGCGCAACGAAGTCGACGTCGACGGCCGCCTGCTCGAAGCGAAAGACATCGTCATCGCCACCGGCTCGCGCACCGCCGTGCCGCCGATCGAAGGCCTGGCCGACGCCGGCTTCCTCGATCACGCGTCGTTCCTCGACCGCGACGAGTTCCCCGCGTCGCTGCTGATGCTCGGCGGCGGCTACATCGGCATCGAGTTCGCGCAGATGTTCCGCCGCTTCGGCTGCGAGGTGACGGTCGTCGAGATGCTCGACGAGATCATCAACAAGGAAGACCACGAGGTCATCGCGCGCGTCCGCCAGCTCCTCGGCGACGAAGGGATCGACCTGCACACCGGCTGGGCGGTGAAGTCGTTGCGGCGCGACGGCGCGAAGAAAGTCGCGCGCATCGAGAACAAGGCCGGTGAATCGCGCGAGCTCAGCGTCGACGAGATCTTCGTCTGCTCCGGACGCCGCGGCAACATCGAAGCCCTCGGCCTCGACGCGATCGGCGTCAAGACCAATCGCTCGTTCGTCGTGACGGACAAGTACCTGCAGACCTCCGTGCCGCGCATCTGGGTCTGCGGCGACGTGCACGGCGGCATGCAGTTCACGCACGTCGCCGCGCACGAGGCGGTGAAGCTCGTGCGTAACATCCTCTTTCCGGGCAAGTCGGCGGTCGTGTACGACGACGTGCCGTGGGCGCTCTACACCGACCCCGAGGTCGGCCACATCGGCATGACCGAAGCGGAGGCGCGGAAGATCCACGGCGACGACGTGCGGACGTACAAAGTCGAGATGGCCGACGTCGACCGCGCCGTCGTCGACCGCACGACGAAAGGCTTTGTCAAATTCGTCTGCGACGCCAAAGGCCGCATCCTCGGCGCCCACGCGATGTGCGCCAACGCGTCGACATTGATCGAAGAGCTCGTCCTCGCCCGGAAAAAGAAGATGAAGGTGAGCGAGCTCGCCCAGCTCGTGTCCCCCTACCCTTCGCTGGCGGATGCTGTGGGCAAGGCGGGGGCGATGTACTACCAGGGCCTCGCGACGTCGTGGATCGGCGCCCTGGGGAAGCGGATCGCGGCGTGGTCGCAGTAGATGTGGGCCACATTCAGTCGCCGTAGCACGCGCCGTCGCACACGATCCGCCGATCGCGCCCGTCCCGGCACATCCGTCCGCGATTGATCTGCACACCCCAATACCGCGCGATGCCGACGCCGTTCGTGAACGCGAGCTCCGTCGTGCCGTCGTTCGGGCGCGGCGCCACCGGACGATCGCGATTCGCAAACGTCAGCCGCATCTTCTCGGTCGGCGCGCTGATCACGAGCTGGCCGTCGACCTCTTCGATATGCGCGAGCGGAAACGAATAGCGGACCTCGGGCGCCTCGCCGTCCGTGTAGAACTTGTAAACGAAATCGATCGCGCCGTCGTTGCGGTCATCCTCGCCGAGAGCATCGACGGCGATCAGGATGAACGGCGCCGGTCCGGAGCCGCGCTGAATCACCACGCTGCCGATGGCGTCGCGCGGCGGTTGCTGTGCCGTCGCCGTGGCGGCAAAGAGAACGAGCGCGAGTAGCTTCATGCGAACGATACTGACGCCCCTCATTCCTTCCGTCAAGACACCTTTGCGCTCCGCGCAATCTGGTATGTTCTCTTCCCGATGCTCGCAGCAGCGCTCCTCCTGGCCACCACGCTCACCGTCGACAAACCGCATCACGAGGTGCGGTTCGGGGCGGTGGTGCAGCCGGAGGCGATGGGGCGGATGTTCGGGGTCAAAGGGCATCACGCCATCGTCTGGAAGGGGGGGAAAGCCAGCAAATACGCGCTTTTTTCGGCCGATCCCTCCGATCACGACGTGCGCGTGGCGCTCGATTCGCTGGGGGCGAAGCGGGGCGAGAACCTGACGCCTGATTCGTGGAACAAGCGGGACGACGCGAAGTCGCCCGAGCCCGACAAGCGCGTGGAGGGGACGCCGATCGACGTCTTCGTCGAGTGGCGCGGGCAGTCGCGGCTGCCGCTGGCGGCGTTGCTCGAGGAGAAGGGGCACGCCTCGCCGCTGCTCGATTTCCGCTACGGCGGCAACGAGCGCTTCCAGTCCGAATTCCAGTCGGGCTGCATCGTCTGTCTCTACTCCTGTCCCGGCGGCGCGGTCGGCAATCACGCCCATCCGATCCGCGACTACGTCCGCGACGGCGTCGTCTACACCTCGCGACCGAACCGGCTCCCGCCCGCGGGCAGCCGCGTCACGATCATCGTCAAACCGAGAATGGAGGTCCCATGAAACGACTCGCAGTGGCCACCCTCGTGCTCCTCGCCGCAATCGCCTGTGCCCATTCGAAGAGCGGTCCGATGGCGATGGCGACGCTCTCGCCGACCACCGGCCAGAGCGCCAAAGGCACCGTACACTTCCAGGATCTTGCCGACGGCGGCACGGAAGTCGTCGTCGACCTGACCAACGTCCCGCCCGGCGTGCACGGCTTCCACATCCATGAAGGAGCGAGCTGCGGCAACGACGCGAAGGACGCCGGCGGCCACTTCAATCCGAACAACATGCCGCACGCCGATCCGCAGGCCGTCTCGCATCACGCGGGCGACTTCGGCAACGTCACCGCGGACGACAAGGGCGAAGTGCACGCCACGTTCGTGACGCACTCCGTCACCGTCGCACCGGGAACGACGTCGGTGATCGGACACGCCGTCGTGCTGCACGCCAATCCGGACGACCTCACGACGCAGCCGTCGGGCAACGCCGGCGGACGCATCGCGTGCGGCGTGGTGTCGGCGATGGCAGGCTCAATGCAGCATTAGCGCGCATGAAGCGTGCTGTACTGATCCCGATTCTTCTCCTTGCCGCCGCCTGCGCCTCGCAATCCGCGGGGACGACGGAATCGAATGCACAACCGGGTCACGGGGCGATCTCATTGACGGTCGTCCCGAACCCGATCGTGGCCACGAGCGTCGGCGGCAACATGTACGAGTTCCCGTTCCAGGTCGTGATCCGCGAGACGGGCGGGCATCCTGTGACCGTCACCCGCGTCTCAGCCGATGTCTACGCGTTCGGCTCGGTGCGCGTGGCGCAGGAGAGCTACGACGCCGCGCAGATCAGCAGCCTCGGATACGCCACCTCGCTCCCGGCGAACGGCGAGGTGCGCTACGCGTTCCGTCCGCGCAAAGAGGTGACGGACGACCGCCTCTTCAGCGGCGTCACCGCCGAGGTGCGGATCGACGCCGTCGATGACACGAGGACGAGCACGAGCGCGACGACGACGGTGGGCGTGAAGCGCTAGGGGGCAGGGGACAGGTCGCAGGGGGCAGTGGCTACACCAACTACCGACGACGAACTACCAGCTACCCACTACAACAGCCCGAACTCCCGCATCTTGCGCCACAACGTGGCTCGCGAGATGCCGAGTGCCCTTGCCGCCTCTTCGCGCCGCCAGCGGTGCGCTTCGAGCGCGAGCCGGATGCGATCGGCTTCACCCGAAACTTCCTCGGCGCGGAACGCGAGCACGTAACGGACGCCCTCGAGCCCGAGGTCTTCATCGGATTCGAACGGGGCGACGGTCACGACGCCCGGACGGGGGCCGCGCACCGTCTGCACCATCGTGTGCAGCGTCTCCCGATGCTCGCCGCGCATCGCCAGGTCGACGGCGATCCCGAAGACTTCCGAAACCGCCCGGCCGCGAAGCTCGCGAAACGCCTCGGGAGCGAAGACCACACGCCCGTCAACACCTGCGCAAATCAGCACTTCTCCGACGGATGCGAACAACACGCTCGCCGCGTCAATCGCGGCTCTTTCTTCGACGACCAGCATGATGCCGACAGCTTCGGCGGAGCGGCCGAAGAACGCTGTGACGGACGATGCCCCAGCGTGTGACGAAGCGTTGCGTGTGGGGCGATGACGGGCACGGCCGTGACGAATATCCGGCGTGACGTCCGGCGCGTTCGCGCGTCGTAGGAGTTGGAGACACCGACATGATCCAACGCATCGCAGTGGCAATCGCTTTGGCCTTCGCTCCCGCCGTATTCGCGCAGACGTACATCGTGCCGGACGGCAACTGCGGCGCCGTCACGTTTCATACCACACGCGGCACCGGCTTCCCCGCCCTCGGCGAGCCGATCGCCGCGGACCAGGTCGCCGACGCGCACGTGTATCTCGGCCATCAGATCGTCGCGGTGACGCCGGTCGCCGCTCCCCGCTCGCTCGATTTCAACGCGCAAATCCCGGACAGCGGCGTCGTCATGGCGTCTGTCGAATTCAAGCCGGTGGTCAGCGACAACGAGACGCGCACCGAGCATGCGAAAGCGTTCGTTTTCTGCGGCGCGAAGGCTCCGATCGCGGACTGGCAAGCCGCGACCCGCCTCGCCTTCGAGATCATTCCGCAATCGTGGAACGGCTCCATGCCGCTGAAGCCGGGCGCCACGATGCGCTTCATCGCCGTCGAAAAGGGTCGGAACAAGCTGATTCCCGACATTCCGATGGAGCTGTACCGCGCAGGCGCGGGACTCGTCGGCGAGGGCGTGCTCGCCCAATACGGCGGGATGAACTTCCCGTACGCGGAGCCGGGACGCTACATGGTCAAGGCGACGTATCGCCGTCCCGATCCGAAACAGCCGGAGCACTGGCTCGTCGACACGAGCACGCTGACGTTCGAAATGAAATGACGGACTACGACTTGTACCGCTCCTTCATCGCGGCCTGATGGCGGTGGTGCAGCTCCTCGGCCGACAGATCCTCGATGTGCGTCCCGATCCACCATTCGTTGCCGAACGGATCGCGGACGCCGGCGGTGCGGTCGCCGTAGAACTGGTCGGCCGGCTCCATCATCGACGTGGCGCCGGCGCCGATGGCGCGCTCGTACGTCGCGTCGACGTCCGGCACGTAGAGGAAATTCGAGCCGGGCATCGGCGGGAAGTGTTCCATCCCTTCCGTCAGCATCACGTGCGAGTCGCCGATCGAGACGTCGGCGTGCATGATCGAGCCGTCGGGCGCGAGCGAGCGGTGCATCTCCTTCGCGTCGAATGCCGCCTGCAGGAACTCGATGAACGCCGCGGCGCGGGTGACGCGCATGTATGGAGTGACGGTGTGATATCCGGATGGAATCGGGTCGGCCATGTCATTCCCCCTTCAGGTCCTCGATGCGCGGGATCAGGAACCCGCTCTTCTCGGTCTCGACGATGCCGTCCTTCTGCCAGCGGCTCATCAGACGGATGGCCGTTTCCAGTGTCGTGCCGATGAGGTCCGCGATCTCCTGGCGCGACAGCGGCAGCGGGATGAACGTCGCGCCGCCGCGCGGGATGCCGACGCGGTCCGCGAGCGTGAGGAACAGCCGCGCCGCGCGATGCTCGGCCGAGCCGGTCAGGTCGGCGATCCGCTTGTTGACCATCATCAGGCGATAGGTCAGTCCGGCGAGCAGTTGCCGCATCATCTCGGGGCGCCGCTCCAGCAGCGCGAAGAACTCGCGCTCCGGAATCGAGAGGATGCCGGACGGCTCGAGCGCGACGGCGCTGGCCGGAAAGGGACGCCGCTCGAACACCGCCACGGCGCCGACCGGCTCGCCCGGACCGAGGAGCTCGATGATCACGTCGCGGCCGCCGGCGGCCTTCACGATCTTGACCTGGCCGATGTGGACGAAGCAGATCCGGTCGGCCGGCTCGCCTTCATGGAAGATCGTCTCCCCTTTCTCGTAGCCGCGCACGCGGCAGAGCGGCGCGACCGCCTCGCGGTCTTCTTTCTTCAGGCCGGCGAGGAGCGGAATCGCATCGAACGGGATGGGGGCTTCGATCGCCATTGCGCGGGCAGTATGACAAAAATCATGGTGCGGTCCGCGATCGCTGCGCAAACTGCTTCTCATGGATACGAACACGAAATCGATCGGCGAACTGGCTCTCGAAATCCCGCACGCGATCGCCGTGCTGGAGAGATGGAAGATCGACTACTGCTGCCACGGCAAGCGCTCGGTGGCCGAGGCGTGCGCGGATGCCGGACTGACCCCTGACGAGCTGATGCAGGCGATCGGCGAGACGCCGGTGACCGACGACGCGCGCGACTGGTCGGACGCATCGCTCGACACGCTGCAGCAGTACATCATCGACACGCATCACGTCTTCACGCGGCAGGCGATGGAGACGGTGAACGTGCTGTCGGAGAAAGTGGCGCGGCGGCACGGGCCGAATCACCCCGAGGTGCTGCGCGTGCGCGAGATCGTGGTCGCGCTGATCAACGACCTCGAGCCGCACATGATGAAGGAAGAGGTCGTGCTCTTCCCGTACGTCACGGCGATGGAGCGCGGCGAGCAGCCGTCGCACTGCTTCGGCACGGTGAAGAACCCGGTGCGCATGATGATGATGGAGCACGACGCGGTCGGCGGACTGCTGCGCGACCTGCGCGAGGCGACGTCGGATTACGCGCTGCCCGATGACGCATGCCTCAGCTTCCGCGCGCTGTACGAGAGGTTGACCGAGCTGGAGGAGGATCTGCACAAGCACATCCACCTCGAGAACAACATGCACTTTCCGCGGGCGGTGGCGATGGAGGAAGGTGAAGGTCATTAACTTACGACCCTTCGCCCTCCCCACCGAGCATGGCGGCTGGGGCTTCCTCTTCGAGCCGCTCGTGCTGGCGATGATCGTCGCGCCGTCGTGGTGCGGCGCGCTGATCTGCGCGGCCGCGATCTGCGGCTTCCTGACGCGGCAGCCGCTGAAGCTGGCCATGCAGGACCTCGTGCGCGGCAAGCGCTTCCCGCGCACGCGCTGGTGCGTGATCTTCGCGAGCTCGTACGCCGCAGCGGCCGCGCTGGCGATCGGCGGCGCGATCGCGTTCGGCGGCTGGCGCATCGTCATTCCGTTCGCGATCGTCGCGCCGCTGGCCATCGTCAACATCGTCGCCGATGCGCGCAACAAGAGCCGCGCGCTTTTGCCGGAGCTCACCGGACCGGTGGCGATGGCGAGCAGCGCGGCAGCGATCGCGCTCGCCGGCGGGAAGAGCATGACCGCCGCGTTCACGCTGATGGCCTTGCTCGCGCTGCGCGCATTGCCGTCGATCGTCTACGTCCGGACGCTCATCACCCGCGCGCACCGGCAGCAGGCCTCGGCACTTCTGCCGCTCGTGCTGCATGCGATCGCAGTGCTGATCGCCGCAGCGATTGCGCCGCTGGCCACGACGATCGTCCTCATCGCGCTCTTCGCCCGCGCGGCGTACGGGCTGACGCATGACGTGCCGCCGGCGAAGACCATCGGCTGGCGGGAGATGGCGTGGGGGGCGGTGTTCGTGATTACGACGGGATTCGCGTTCCTCTAGCGTTCCACGAGCGGACGCTCTCCACGAGGGCGGTGGCCTTCCCCGACTTTTCCAGCTCCTCGACCGCGCACTGCTGCAGGCCGAAGTGCGCGCAGACCACGCCGCGCACCAGCGGATCGTGCACGTGCTGCAGCGTGTCCTGCAGCTCGGTGTGATCGGCCTCCGACATGATGGCGAAACGGGCGGGTGGATCGACCGGCGCGGGGACGATGGTCCGCTTGCCGTCGGTCAGCGCGACCTGCCAGGTGTACGTCGCGCCGCGCGCGAGATCGTCGGGCGGACGCCACATCCGGTCGCGGATCTGCCCGCTGCGGGCGACGAGATCGGCATTGACGAAGACCGAGACGATCGCCGTCGCGTCGTCGCCCGCTTTCCAGCGGAACTCGGGACGCGTTTCGTCGACGACCACGCCGACCGGCGCGACCACGCTGGACTGCTCCTTCGATTCCGCGCCGCGGAGCACCTCGCGCGCGGGGTTGAGCGAGGCGATGATGGCCGGTTTCTCCAGCGAGCCGTGCTGCACCGCGGCGTCGGCGACGGCGCGCCATTTCGCCGCCACCGGGTCTTCGCTCGCGTGCACCGGCGCCGGCGCGTGATGATGCACGATCGCCGGCGCGGGCTGCGAACGGTAGAAGAAAAAGATCGAGAAGGCGATCGCCGCCACGGCCGCGGCAACGGCGTACGGAACCCAGCGCGTCGCGGAGCGGCGTTTGAGCGTGAAGCGCAACTGCTGCAGGTCGGCGACGTCGGAGGCGCAGATGTCGCACTCGGCGAGATGCGCCTGCGCCATCTTCCGGCGCGAAGCCGCCAGCGACCCGTCGACGTACTCGACGAGCTCGTCACCGCGCAGGTGATCGGATTCGTCGAGGGCGTGCAATTCGCCCCACACGCGCGAAACCGCATCCTGGAGCTGCCTCTCGTTCAGATCTTTGTCCATGTCCCCTTCGCCCCTGGAAAACGGCGGGCCATTCTTCTGGTTAGACGTTCGCGGGCCGAGCTTCGATAGTTGATGACCTGCTGCCGGCTGACGCCGAGCATGCCGGCGATGGTGTTGTCCTCCAGCGGCAGTCCGGGCCAGAGGTCCATGAGCCGGCTGGTCGTCATCTCCAGACTTTCGGCGATTTCGTCGAATGTTGCAACGCCTGACAGCACCAGGAGGGCGACGGCGTTCAGCCCCTCCGGATCGCGGAGGTTCAGCAGCAGCGCGGAGCGGTGCGCCGGGCGCAGCAGCCGGATTTCCTCCCACAGCGCGCGGAAGAACTCGCGCGACTCCAGCCGCTCGAGCGGCGTCGGGTCTTCGTCGACCAGCGACGCGTCGGTGACGTTCTCCGCGTCGCTCACTCCCCACAGCACGGCCATCGTCGCGGTGATGGTGGCCAGCAGCACCGGCCCGCCGGCCGCGCGGACGACCGCGACGACGGCATCGCCGGGACGGTTGCGGTCGAGCATCACCTGCGAGGCGTTGCTCATGCCGAAGTCCAGCCGGTCGAGGGCCTGCTCGCCGCCGCGCCATTTGGCCAGGCCGACCGCCGTCCCCGCCGGCGCGTTCCAGATGGCCAGCCGGTCGTCGTTCGAGGCGAGGTAGCGGATCCGGTTCTTCAGGCGCGTCCGCTCCGGGAAGCGGCGGCGCATGTAGTCGTAGATCGTGTTGTACGTCAGCCGGGCGACGTAGCTGTCGAACTGGCGGATCGGATCGGACTCGCTGATCTCCGCCGCCTGCAGCTTGCGGATCAGTCGCAGCGTGACCGTGGCCACGATGTCGTCCGCGTCTTCGCCGTGCAGTGAGTCTCCGTACATGAACCGGCCGATGATCCTCTCCATCGTCGGCTTTGCGTGATCGACGATCAGTGATTCGATCTGCTCTTCGCGCCCTCCCGCGGTGCCGGCGAACGGCGCGTGCGCCGGTTCGTTCACCGAGAGCGGGTTCGACGTAGAGCTGTCACGCATGTGCGCCGGCGCTGCGAGTACCGCCGGTATGAAAGACGGGGATAAACGACGCATATTGTACGTACGTACGGAACGTCTCATCCGTCACGGACAATTCTCTCTCTCGGTCATTGAATGTAAGACGCGCGACGGCGGCGTTTTGCAACTCTTTGCCGACATCTGGTCAGTCATTTCCTACGGGCCGCAGCTCGATCAGGGTTGCATCGAACAGGGAGAGCCATTGCCGCTCGCCGATCTGCTCGATGCGGCGGGAGACGACCTCGAAGACGATTTCGCGCACCTTGCCGGAGCTCGTGAACGAATCGGCGTTTGTCCACATTACGCCTCCGTCGTGGTGCCTCGGAAGCGCCAGCGGCTTCACCAGCGTCAGCCCCTCGCCGGCCACCCACTTCGCCTTCGCTCGATAGCTGTGCCCGACCTCGAGCCGGCCATCGAACGTCTCGACGAGCCGGTTTTTTGCGTGTACCTGCAGCGTCAGCAGCCGCCGGAACGCCCCGCCGCAGTCCATCCGCTCGCTGTCGAAATCAAAGGTCCGCCCGACGACCGGATCAGTGCCGAAGGTTCGCGCAGAGCTGTGAATGCCGAAGCGGAGGCGGTCGCCCGCGTGAACCGCCGGCTCGCCACTGTTCACGCCGTCGACCTCAATCGCGACGACAAACTGAGGATCGAGATCGACCGGAATGGCCTCGGCGTGATCGCGAGCAATTGGCTCGAGCGAACGAACGGTGCCGCGAAAATGGCTCATCGCGCGGAGCATCAACCCGCAGTCGTCTTCCGCGTGAGCCGCGGCGGCAACGAGCAGGAACGTCAAGGCGGTCGCGACCCGAAGCGGCATGACCGATGATACGCGCTCATCGATGGAGGACCTGACATGCCGGACGGGCCGGAAAAAACCGCGGAGCGGGTGGCGTTGTGGCGAGCGATGCACGTGCAGGCGGACGCGCCGCCGCATGTGCTCGAGGACGAGATCGGGTTGCGCCTGCTGTCTCCCGACGCAGACTGGCGCCGCCGGCCGGACATGGATCCGGAGCGGACGAAGTTCTTTCGCGCCTCGATCGTCGCACGCGCCCGCTTCATCGAAGACCTGGTCGAGGAACAGGCCGATCGTGGTGTCCAGCAGTATGTGATTCTCGGCGCGGGACTCGACACGTTCGCCCAACGGAGGCCGGAGCTCGCGTCGCGGCTGCGGATCTTCGAGGTCGATCAGCCGGAGCCGCAGGCGTGGAAACGGCGGCGCCTGCTCGAGCTCGGGCTCGGCGTCCCTGATTGGCTGCGTTTCGTGCCGGTGAACTTCGAGGCCGGCAACGACTGGTGGCAACGGCTCACCGCCGCCGGCTTCGACGCCACCGAGCCGGCCGTCGTGGTCTCGACCGGCGTCAGCATGTACCTGACGAAGGAGGCGATCGCCGCGACACTGCGCCAGGTCGCCGCCCTCGCTCCCGGCTCGACCTTCGTCATGACCTTCATGCTGCCGCTCGATCTCGTCGAGCCCGCACTCCGCGCCGCCGTCGAGTTCGCGGAAAAGGGCGCGCGAGCCAGCGGCACGCCGTTCATCAGCTTCTTCACTCCCGCGGAGATGCTGGCCTTCGCCCGCGAATGCGGATTCAAAGAGGTCGAGCACGTGTCCGCCGCCGCGCTGACGCAGCGCTATTTCGCCGGACGTCCGGACGGCCTTCGTCCGCCGAACAATGCGGAGGAATTGCTCGTCGCGGGGACGTAGACAGACAGCGGACAGCAGACAGCGGACAGCGGACAGCGGGGGAACGGGGATACCAGGCCGCGCAGCTCCCGCTGTCTGCTGTCCGCTGTCCGCTGCCGGTAGCCGCCTACTCCCACCTCGCCAGAAACAGATTCGTCTCGTGGCTCGCCACATCAGCGCGATTGCTGGCCCAGACGAGCCACTTGCCGTCGGGGCTGAACATCGGGAAGCCGTCGAAGCCGGGCGCGGTCGTGATGCGCTCCGCGTCGCCGCCTTCCTTCGGAATCATGAAGACGTCGAACTCGCGGCCCTTCGGATCGCCGGCGTTCGAGCTGTAGATCACCTTCTTCCCGTCCGGCGTGAAGAACGGACAGAAATTCGCCGCGCCGTTGTGCGTGATCTGGCGCTGATCGCTGCCGTCGGCCTTCATCACGAAGAGCTCCATCGTCGTCGGCCGCACGAGCCCCTTCGCCAGCAGGCCGCGATACTCATCGAGCGCCGCGCCGGTGGGACGTCCGGCGCGCCAGACGATCTCGCTGCAGTCGGCGTTGTAGAACGCCCCGCCGTCATAGCCCGGCGTATTGGTCAACTTCTTGACCTTCGCTCCCGACTCGTCCATCTCATACAGGTCGATGTCGCCGTCGCGCGTCGACGTGAAGACGATCTTCCCGCCCTTCGCGCACCACGTCGCTTCCGCGTCGTAGCCGTCGTTCGTCGTGAGGCGATGCGCCTCCGAGCCGTCCGGCTTCGCCGTCCAGATGTCGAACGTCGGATAAATCGCCCACACATATCCATGCGAGCGATCCGGCGGCGGCGGGCACTCCTCGGCCGCCCCCGCGGTCGTCGAATAAATGATCCGATCGCCCGCGGGATAGCTGAAGTAGCCGCACGTCGTCCGCCCCTTCCCGTTCGACACGAGCTTCGACTCGCCGCTGAACAGATCGAGCACGTACTCCTGATCGCACTGCGCGCCGCGCACGGTCGCCTGATAGATCAACTTCTTTCCATCCGGACTCCAGTACGCCTCGGCGTTCTCGCCGCCGAACGTCAGCTGGCGGATGTCCTTCAGATGCTTCTCGCCGTCGAATGATTTCTCGAACGGTTTTCCTGCTTTGAACTCCGGCGCTGGTGCCGGAGTCGCGCCGCGCGATCCGAGCGTCGCGCGCAGTTTCGTCCGCGCGCCGCCGCGGACCACCACCACGTCGATCGTGTCGCCCGGCTTGTGGTCCTGCAGCGCGTACGTCATGTCGTAGAGGTTCTCGATGCGCGTCGAGGCCATCTCGACGATCCGGTCGCCGCCCTTGATCCCGGCCTTCTCCGCCGGACTGCCGGGCCGGACGTCGGCCAGCAGCACGCCGCCTTCGGTCGCCTCCATCGCGCGGTAGTCGGGGACCGTGCCGAGGTAGGCGCCGTAGCCGCGGCTGTCGCCCTGCATTGCGGGCGCGGACGTCGAGCGCGCGTAGTGCGGCGTGAGATCGCCGCGCGCCAGCGCCGCGACGAGATCGGCCGTCACCGCCGTCGCCTTCTCCGCCCCCGCGTAATTGAGGAATTCCGCCTTGTCCTCCGGCGTGTGATAGCGCTCGTGCGCGCCGGTGAAGAAGTGGATGACCGGCACGTGCACGGCGTAGAAACTGGTCTGGTCCGACGGGCCGTAGCCGTCGCCGCTCGACTTGATGGTCAACTTGTTGACGGTCGCGATCCTGTCGATGGCCGGCTTCCACTCCGGCGCCGAATCCGAGCCGAACGCCACCAGCGTCTCGTCCTTCATCATCCCGATCATGTCGAGGTTCACCATCGCCACGACGTGCTCCATCGGGTAGTGATCGACGAAGTACGCCGAGCCGGCGAGCCCGCTCTCCTCGCCCGAAAAGAGCGTGAAGAGGATCGTGCGGTGATTCGGCACGTTCGCCAGCAGCGCCTTCAGCCGCGCCGCCGATTGCAGCACGCCCGCGTCGCCCGACGCGTTGTCGTCCGCGCCCGGATGAATGGCATGCTCGTTCGGTTTCATCGAGCCTTCGCCGCCGTAGCCGAGGTGGTCGTAGTGCGCGCCGAGGACGACGATGTCGTTGGCCAGCGCGCCTTTGCCCGGCAGCAGCGCGGCGTAATTCGCGGTGTCGGCGTACGTCGCCTTCACGTCGACGTGGCCGTCAATGCGCTGCTCGAGCGCGCGCGAGCGAGGTTTCAGATCCTTGTCGACGTCCTTCTGCCACTGCTCGAGATCGGCGCCGAGCCACTTCTGCGCGACCGAGGTCTTCACCTGGATCACCGGGATGCCGGCGGGACTCTGCGGGCCGTCGTTCTTCAGCGTCGGGATACCGTTCCGCTTTTCGTCCTGCAGCGGCCCGGTCACGAAGATCACCGCGACGGCGCCACGCTCGCGCGCCTGCAGCGTCTTGTAGCGCATCGCCGACCAGCGGCTCGGCTTGCGGCCGTCGAACGGCGAGCTGTCGTCTTTCTCCTGCGGCTCGTAGCGCAGCATCAGCACGACTTTCCCTTTCACGTCGAGGCCGGCGAAGTCGTCGTAGTTCAGCGGCGGCGCGGAGATGCCGTAGCCGGCGAAGACGACCGGCGCGTGGATGTCGCCGGAGCTGGAGAAGCCGAGCGGCGTCCAGTCGTCGTTCGCGATGCCGTCGAGATGGTTGTTCACGCCGAGCGCGACGCCGGTCTTGACCGGGAACGGTTGCGCGTACGACCTGCCGAACGCCGGCTGCAGTCCGATCGCCTTCAGCCGCGATTCGATGTACGCGCCGGCCTTGACGATGCCTTGAGTGCCGAGGCCGCGGCCCTCCATTTCGGGGGCGGCGAGCGTGCGGACATCCTGTTCGAAGGTCTGCGCGAGGAGTGGTGCGGCGAGGAGAAGGAGCAGCAGGCAACGCTTCATGGTCGATAGTGTACGATTCGCGGCCATGCCGGGACCGATTACTGAATTCATCCAGCACCACTACCGCCACTTCAACGCCGCCGCGCTCGTCGCGGCGTCCGACGACTACATCAAGTATCTCGACGGCGGAAACAAGATGCTGATCACGCTGGCCGGCGCGATGTCGACGGCGGAGCTTGGCATCTCGCTGGCGGAGATGATCCGCCAGGACAAGGTGCACCTCATCTGCTGCACCGGCGCGAACCTCGAGGAAGACATCTTCAACCTCGTCGCCCACGATCACTACGAGCGCGTCCCGCATTACCGCCAGCTCTCGCCGCAGGAAGAGCAGTCGCTGCTCGAGCGGCACATGAACCGCGTCACCGACACCTGCATCCCGGAAGGCGAAGCGATGCGCCGGATCGAATCGGCGGTGCTGCGTCACTGGGTGGAGAAGGACAGGGCCGGCAAGCGCCTCTTCCCGCACGAGTTCATGTACGAGATCCTGCGCGACGGCTCGATCGAGGAGTTCTACCAGATCGATCCGAAGCATTCGTGGATGATCGCCGCGGCGGAGAAGAACCTCCCGATGTTCGTCCCCGGCTGGGAGGACTCGACCCTCGGCAACATGTACGCTGGCCACTGCATCTCCGGCGACGTGAAGAACGTGCACACCGTGCGCACCGGCATCGAGTACATGATGGAGCTGGCCGAGTACTACACGAAGACGTCGAGCGGCGGAAAGACGATCGGCTTCTTCCAGATCGGCGGCGGCATCGCCGGCGACTTCCCGATCTGCGTCGTCCCGATGCTGCACCAGGACCTCCAGCGCACCGGCGTCCCGCTCTGGGGTTACTTCTGCCAGATCAGCGATTCGACCACGTCGTACGGCTCGTATTCGGGCGCCGTGCCGAACGAGAAGATCACGTGGGGCAAGCTCGGCATCGACACGCCGAAGCACATCATCGAGAGCGACGCGTCGATCGTGGCGCCGCTGGTGTTCGCGTACATTCTCGGGTGGTAGCGGCTACCGGATCGCGATCGACGACGTCCTCACGTCCGCCGATCCTTTCTTCCGCACCACCACATCCACCGACTTCGCTCCCGCCGCGTCATCGAGCTGCATGACGGTCTTCACGACGCCGCCCGAGCCGCGCAGTTGCGAGAGCACTTTCGCGGGTGGCTTGGTCTCGAGTTGCATCTCTTCGGGCGCGACGTTGTACGTGAACACCGCGAACTTGCCGCCATGCGGGGCGGCCATCGGGACGAAGACCTCGGCGTTGACTTCGAACGGATACGGCGCGTTGGCCGGCGCGTGCGAGGCGCCTTTCACCATCAGCCATTTGCCCGGCGCGTCGTCGTAGAAGAACGGCTGCAGCACCGCGGAGTCGCCGGCGTGCGGCACGACGACGTCGGTGCGGACGAAGCCCTTCTTGTCCGTCTCCGCGATCCGCACGAGGCTCTTCACCGCGTACTTCCCCTCGGGGAGACTCAGCGTGCCGTACCACTTCAGCCCCGCCCCCTTCAGCTTCGCGCCGATCTTGTCGAGGTCGAGCGACATCCGCTGATACATCGAATCGCGCACCAGCCCCTCGTCGTCGAACGCGTAGACGAACACCTCGGCCGTCGCCGCCTTGCCGTTCGCGTTCTTCAGCAGATCGTCGCCGTTGATCTCGAGGATCACCGGCACCTGTTCGTTCTTGAGGCCCGTCGGAAACGGCGCCGCGAGCGCGGCGACATGCACGTCCGTCTGCGGCATGTCGTTGAGGATGATCTGCGCGTTCGTGAGCGAGCGCTCGATCGGGCTCTCGTTGCCGCTTTCGTAATAGCCCGGCCGGTGCGTGACGCGCGAGCCGCCCGGCACGTTCACCAGCCGCACCTTCAGGTTGTGAAACGCCCCCGCCTTCTGCGCCGGCGCATCGAAGCCGAGAACGTAGACCACTTCCTGCTGCCGCAACAGCTTCTCGAAATCGGCCTGCAGATTGTTCGTGTCGCGGAAGACGTCGCCGCCGGTCGGCTTCGAGACGAGGAACAGTCCCTCGTTCGAGTTGACGCGCGAGCCTTCGCGCAGGTCGTTCTGCACGCGCAGGCCCTGGATGTCGATGGCGTGCATGACGACGTCGGAGCGCTTGAAGAACTGCGCCATCCGGTCGATGACCGACATGCTCTCCGCGCTGCCGAAGCGTTTGTCGGAATCGACGTTGTAGATCTCGCCGTGCGACGCGGCCTCGTTCTCTTCCATCAATTCGCGCGACGGCCGCACGTCCCGCCCCTGCACATATTTCGGATCGAAGCCCTCGGACAGCAGCACGACTTCCTTGCGTCCGTGTACCGCGTTGAGCATCTTGGCCAGTCCGCCGAGGGTCGAGATCACGCGATTGATGCGGGCGCGGACGTAGGCGTCATCGAGGCGCGCCGTCTGCTTCGCGATCTCGTGCGCCTGCTCGGCCGCGTTATCGGCCGTGCCGGCGCGGTCGCCGTGCGGGCCGGGGATCTCCGCGCTGCTCACGTTCTTCCCTTCCTCGTAGATCGCGTTGCCGGCGATCTGCAGCGGATCGATGGCCGTGAAGTTCTTCGGATCGCCGATCGCGCCGAGGAGCGCGTTGCGATCGGTGGTGAACGCGGTCAGCAGACGGAAGCCGTGCTCCGCGTCGACGCTGCTGATCGCGACGCGGTCATACGACTGCGTCATCGTGTTGATGAACGCGCGCGCCGCCTCCTGCGCCTTGACCAGCGACGTCGGCGAGGAGAACGCGAGGTCGAACACGAGCATGAAATTGCGCCGCGCCGCCGGATTGAGCGCCGAGACCGACTTCAACGACTCGCGCGACGTGAAGTCGATCGCCTCGAACGACGAGATCGCGCGCGCCTTCCCCTCGTCGAGCATCTCGAAATTCGCCTTCGTCAGACCGCGAATCGGATTCCCCTCGCGATCGACCACCGTCACCGGCACTTCGACGAGATTGACGGTGACGGTTTCACGGACCTGGGCGAAAAGAGGGAGGGCGGCGAACAGCATCGCGGCGAGTGGCAGGCGCATGAACGAATCGTAACGCCGCGAGCTGTGGCTGTGTTGTGAAGGGATGGCTATACTTCCGTTGGTCCGCTCTTCTCCAAAAAAATGCCATATACGGTCTTCATCAGCTATCGGCGTCAGGATCAAAAGACGCTGGCGAGCTGGCTGCACGAAAAACTTGCCGGCGAGCTCGATGTCGCCGAGGTGTTTTACGACCAGACCGGCATCGAAAGCGGCGTTCAGTTTCCGGCGGTGCTCGAAAAAGCGGTCACGAACGCGCCGGTGTTCGTGGCGGTGCTCGGCCCGAAGTGGAATCCGATCACAGCGGACGGCCACCGGCGTCTCGACGATCCACAGGACTATGTGCGGCGCGAGATCGAGCTGGCCCTGCACCTGGCCGCGGGCGATTCGTCACGCCTGATTCTTCCCGTGTTGCCGGAGGGCACTCTCATGCCGGCGCCACCGGAGTTGCCTGAAAGCATTCGAGCGCTGTCGACGATTCAGCCGGTCAGGCTGCCGAGCGGCGACTATGCGACCACTGTTCGCGGCGTGGTCGAGCGCATCGTCACGCATGTGGACGAGCTGGATACGTCTCCGCCGGAAGACAAGTGGATCGTGCGACAGATCGCACATGAGCTGACAGCGCTGTCGCGATCGCGTCTCGTCGAGATCGGCCAGGAAATGAAGCGGCGTTTCGTCGAAATCAGCGCGGCGCCGGAATCGGCGCGGGCCCTGGCGCGTGCCGCCTATCGCGTCGGACCTCCGGCGTTCGAGCTGCTGCTCGCGCTCGGAAAATCTCCGTACCAGATGGAGTCGATCCTGGAGATGCTGGCCGCCAACTGGATCAACGCCAAGCAGGTGTCGAAGCTTCGCCGCGCATTCGGCGACGCCCGCGAGGGAAAGCGCGTGGCCATCGAGTGCAAGTATCTCGACTTCACGCCGAAGGAAAGCCTCATCAAGGCCAGCCGCTCCGAACGCCGCTGGCCGTCGGTGACGGTCAAGTCGTCCGATCCACTGCCCGAGATCATCAGGCAGATCCACGCCGAGCTGATGGGCATCCTGAGAAAAACAATCGGACCGGCGACGACCGATGAAGAGCCGGCAGACAGCGACAAGGACCAGCTGACGAAGGAACGGGATGCCCTCAACACGCACCTGAAGAAACGGCAGATCACCGAGGGCGGAGGCAAGTTCCCGTTCGTGCTGCACGTCACGCCGAGAATGGCGCAGCAGAAGAAGCTTCTCTCGGCCATTCGACGGGCGTTCCCGCCATTGCATTTCCTGATCGCGACCGGCGACGCCGATGCGTTGCTGGAGCGGATCGGCGGTGTGGAGGACGTCGTCTTCCCGACGAATGATCAGGAGAAGGAAGAGCTCGCGTACGGCGCCTATGCCGACGCGCACGAAATCATCTCGGTGCAGAAGAGGAAATTACATGAGTGAGCTTGCCGTACCCGGCAGCGATCTGCTGGCGCAGCCCGGGATTTCAATCGCCGATTTCCGCTCGGAGGACGAGATCGCCGAGACGGGGGATCGTCGCGACGGAAAGTTTTATCGCTACACGCCGGAGATCAAGCTGGCGGTCCGCGTTGCGCTTGCGGTCGGCCGTCCGATGTTGATTTTCGGCCCGTCGGGTTGCGGCAAGTCTTCCCTCGTCTTCAATCTGGCGCGTCTTCTGCGCCGCCGCTATTACGAATTCGTGGTGAGCTCGCGCAGTGAAGCGCGCGATCTGTACTATCGATTCGATGCGGTGCGCCGGCTCGGCGAAGCGCAGCTCGGTGCCGCCGGTGCGGTGGAGGGACACGGCAACTGGGGCAGCAGCTATCCGTTCATCGAGCCCGGTTCGCTCTGGTGGGTCTACAGCCCCTCCTCGGCGCGCACGCGAGGGAGTAACGGCGAAGTGCCGAACCTTCGCCCTGCCGTCGACAGCGGCCGCTGGCCTCCCGATTATGGCGATGCAAGCGATCAGAACGAATTCGGCGTGGCGCCGCCGGCCATTCTTCTCATCGACGAGATCGACAAGGCGGATCCCGATTTCCCGAACAATCTGCTCGTTCCGCTCGGGTCGAGGCAGTTCATGGTCGAGGAAACAGGAGACCTGATCCGTCTCGACACGAAGGAAAACGCGGCCCAGCCGCCGCCGCTCGTGATCATCACGTCGAATCGCGAGCGCGAATTGCCGGCCGCCTTCGTCCGGCGCTGCGTCGTACTGGAGATCCCGTCATTCGGCGATGAGGATCTTCTCCATCTGGCGAAGGCGACGTTCCGGCGCGACGATGCATCGTCGATCGAAACGTGGCGGCGGATCGCCACGATCCTGCGCGAGATCCGTCAATACGAGCAGGTCAGTCCGGCCGAGTATCTCGACAGCATCCGGGCGATCGACATGCTCGCGGGCGACGATCCGAGCAAGTGGAAAGAGATCATCCTGAGCACCTCGTGGACCAGCAACATGGCCGCGCGGGCAGATTCGTGAAGAACACGCCCATCGGACTGGCCGAGATCGCACGCGCATTTCGCGCGCTCGAGCCGGACAGCAAACAGCAGTGTCGAGCGATCGCCCAACTGCTGGGACTCGACGCCGACATCGCGTTCGACACTCCCGAGGTCCGGGACGCAGTCCCTTTGTCCGAAGCGGTCAGCCCGGCAATCGTTCCACCTCTCGTGGTGCCGGCGCCGCTGCAGCAGCCGCCGCTGCCACCTCCGACTCAGCCCCAGGCTCCGGCGCCGCCCCTTCCGCCGCGCGCGTCCAGACCGCCGTCGCCTCGGGGACCGGCCGGCACGCGGCTGCCCGACGCGGACGTCGTCGGCTTGCCCATCAAGCTGACGCAGACCGTGAACCCGGCGAACGGAACGATGCCCGGCTACATCGCCGATGCTCCGGAGGTCGAGTTCACGAACACGGAACGCCATCTTCCGCCGTCGCCGCCGCTCATCCCCGCCACGCAGATGCGATCGTTCGCGACGGAGCTGATCAGCGCGCCGGTGCCGGGCGAGGCAGACATCGACCGCCTGGTCATGGCTCTCGCCCGCGGGCGACTGCCGCGCGAACTGCCTCGAACGCAGCGGAAGGGAACCGCGCGACGGGTCCACCTCATCATCGACACCGCGGACTCGATGCGGCTGCTGCAGCGCGATTCGCACATGCTGACCGCCGCGGTCCGCGCCGTTGCCGGACCGGCGCTGCAATCGGAGCAGACGCTGCACGGTCCACCGTCGGCTCGCGACATGCCGGCCTTTGCGCGCGGCGATACGGTCCTCGTCGTGTCCGATCTCGGAATCGGCAGCGGGGCCTCGCACCACCGCGCGCGCATCGCGGAATGGCGTCACTTCGCGACCTGGCTGCAGGCGCAGGGGCTCTCCATCACCGCGGTCGTGCCGTTCCACCACACGCGTTGGCCGCGCAGCCTGCGAAGCCGCGTGCGCATCGTCCACTGGCACCGCCTCGGGACGGCTTCGCTCATGGCTACCGATTCGGATCTGTTCCGGCTGGGCGTCGTGTTGTCGCGCGCAGCCGTCATCGATCCCGCGCTCCTGCGCCGCGCCCGATTGAAGCTGCTGCCGGCCACCGACGCCGGGGTCGAGGCCGATTTCGCGATGCGCCGCTGGACCTCGGCCTTCAATCCGCGCGTCATTTCATTGTCACCGCTGTGGCTTCTCTTTCTGCGATCGGAGCTCGCAGGCAACGCCGAACTGCGCGCGCTGGCCGAGGAAATTCTGCAGCGCCCGGAGACCAGGGACTGGCAGCGTGTCGTCTTCGAAGAGCAGATCATCGGCGCTTCGCTGCAGATGTCGGACGACCCGCTGCGGCTGAAGGTCGCACTGGCGCAGATCATCCGCACGCTGTTGAGCAAGCTGTCCAACGCCGACACCGCGCGCTGGGCGCTTTGCCTGCTCGACGAGCTTCCCGCCGAGGCGCAGGAAACGGAGGCCGCACGGCTTCTCAAGGCGGTGGCGATGGTCGTCCTCGGCGCGGCCGACAGCGAAGTTGCGCAGATCGTAAAGGATTACGACGCCCGCTGGGTGTTCAGGAACACCGTGCCGGTCGGCGTGCTGTGGACCGGACAGTTCGTCGTGGCGCGCGAGCCGCCCTCGCTGAGCGATCGCGTCGTCGAGGTCCCGGACACGAGGCCGCGCATCATCATCTGCAACGATCCCGAGGCGGGATTCACGAAAGTTCTGCGCGTCTTCACGCACGCCACGTATCCGCCGTGGGCCAAGGCGCCCGAACTGCCGAGACGCATCAAGACCATCGACGGCGCCGAATACGAAATCAATCGCAACAGTGAGACGTGGCGCGCGCTCGTCGACGCGTTTGCCGAACGCCGTCCGGTCGAAGGGACGGTCCTGCGGTACCTGCCGCGCTTCACCGCGTACCTGGTCGACATCGGGTTCAACGCCCTGCTGCCGGAACAGCAGGCGCTGCTGTCGGGGAAGAGCCCCGACGAACTGATCGGCTCAGCCGTCCAGGTGCGAATCACGAAGATCGTGCATTCGACGCGCGAGATGACCGTCGCACTGACCGACGTCGGCGACGTGCGGTTCTCCGACGAAGCGTGGCAGGAAGTACGCGCGCGCTACTACGACGCGGACATGATGGAAGGAGCACTCGCGGCCGTGGGCAAGCGCGGCTGGGCCGTCGACGTCCGCGACACGATCGTCTTCGTCTCGTCGGACGAGCTTCCCGATGAAGAGGTGGCCGGCGGAGAAGCGCTCGCCGGACAAACGCTCTCGTTCGGGATCGTCGACATCGACGACGAGCGTCGCGAAGTCGTGCTGACCCGGTGGCTGAGTTCCTACGAAACGTGGCGTCCGACTCTGCGCGCCTTCCGGACGAATGGCTCGGTTCGCGGGACCGTCGTGCGCAAGACGAAGGGTGGATACTTCGCCGACATCGGCTTTGAAGCGTTTCTGCCGGCATCACAGATCGGCAGCATTCCGCCCGGAACGGACATCATCGGCACCGCCTTCGACTTCAAGGTCGTGAGCTGCGACTGGGAACGCCTCAATGCCGTCGTCTCACATTCCCAATACCTCGCCGAGCAGCAGCAGAAACTGCTGCAGGAGCTCGAGGAAGGCTCACTGCGCAAGGGAAGAATCAAGGCCCTGGCGGACTACGGCGCATTCATTGATCTCGGAGGCGTGGACGGCCTGTTGCACATCACCGACATGTCGTGGGGCCGGGTGCGCAGCACCTCCGCTCTTTTCCAGGTGGGTGAAGAGATCGAGGTGGTGATCCTGAAAGTCGACGCGGCCAACGCGCGGGTGTCGCTCGGCTACAAACAGAAAAACCCTGATCCCTGGCTTTCCATCGCGGAGAAGTTCCCTCCCGGCACTCGTGTCCACGGTCCGATCACGTCGATGACCGACTATGGCGCGTTCGTCCTCGTCGATTCCCTCGTCGAGGGACTCGTCCACGTGAGCGAGATGTCGTGGACGAAGAAAATCCGCAACCCCTCGACGCTGATGAAAGTGGGCGAGGAGGTCGATGCCGTCGTGCTCGAGGTGAACGCACAGAACCGCACGCTGACTCTCTCCACCCGGCTGCTGCAGCCCAATCCCTGGATGGACATCGCGGCGAAGTATCCGATCGGCACCGTGGTGGAGCGCCCCATTCATACGATGACGCCGTTCGGCGTCTTCATCCAATTGGAGGATGACATCGACGGTTTGATCCACGTCAGCGAGTTGAGCGTCGACGGACGGCTGACGAAACCCTCCGACCGCTACAAGATCGGCGACGTGATCAAAGCAAAGGTCATCGCCATCGACATCGATGCCCATCGAATCGGGCTGTCGATGAAAGACCTCCTGCCGAACCAGTGGGACGAGTATGCCGGCCAGCACAACATCGGCGACGTCGTCACGGGACACGTCGCGAAGATCACCGATTTCGGGATTTTCATCCGTGTCGCGGAAGGGGTCGAGGCGCTGGCGCACATCTCGGAAATTCCGCGCGGACCACAGAAGATAAAACTGCAGCTGATGTTTACCGTCGGTCAGGAGATTCGCGGACGGATCATCAAGATCGATCGCGAGCTGAAAAGGATTGCGCTGACGCTGACCGACGTGTGAGGAAGCACCTCGTCACGACTTCAGCATCCCGTGCCGCAAAATCCGCGAAATCTCCCCCACCACTTCGTCCGTGCTCTTGCCGAAATGGTCTTTGACGCCGAAGAGGATCTCGACGGAGAAATAGTTGTAGAAGATGCGCGTGGCGAGCATGACGGCGGAGATGGGCGAAAGGCCGTCCTGGAGTTTTGTGCGCAATTGGTCCTCGAGGCCGTGGGCCTTGAGGAAGGTGTCGAAGCGGCTGGCCATGTCCTCGTAGAACTTGCGGATGTGCGAGCCGTCGAATTCGACGACGTCGACGTAAATCAGCGCGACCTGTTCGCGGTATTGGGCGACTGTCTCGCGCGCGGCGCGGCCGAGGTCTTCGAGATTGTCGGGGAAGGTGCCGTTGGCCAGGGCCTGATTGAAGGGAAAATCGGGACGCGACATGGCGCTGAAATATTGATCGAGCAGCGCGCGGAAGATCGTCTCCTTGTCGGGAAAATGGTGATAGACGTTGCCTTTCGACAGGCCCGCCGCTTCCGCGATGTCACGCACGCTCGTCGCGCCGTAGCCGCGATGCGAAAAAAGCTTCAAGGCCGCATCGAGGATCTGTGTACGGCTGCGCTCGGAGCGCTCTTCCTGAGTCATTGGCGCCAGTTTATCCCGCCCTGCACGTCCTACCGCCGGTTCGACGCTCATTGGAGCAGACCTCTCAATTTTTCTTTTTCGATTTTTCCATACGGCGTGCGCGGCAAGGCGTCAACAAACACAAATCTTCGCGGCACCTTGTATTTGGCGATGCGCAGCGCCAGGTACGACGCCAGCTCGTCCTCGGTGGCCTTGCCGACGATGAACGCGATGCCGACCTCGCCCCATTTGTCGTCGGCGACCGCAAGCACCGCCGCGTCATTGACCGCCGGATGCGACACGAGCTCCGCCTCGATCTCCGCCGGATAGACGTTCACGCCGCCGCTGATGAACATCTCCTTGCGCCGGCCGGCGATGTAGAAATAGCCGTCGACATCGCGCCGCGCGAGATCGCCGGTCCGAAACCAGCCGTCGTCGCCATACGCCGCGCGCGTCGCGTCGTCATTGTTCCAATAGCCCTTGCTGACGTGCGGACCGCGGATCTCCATCTCCCCCACGTCGCCGTCCATATTGGCCAGCCGCACCTCGGTGAACATCATCGGACGGCCGATCGAGCCGGGCTTCTTGTACGAGTCGTCGATCGTCATGGTGAAGCAGTTCACGCCGACTTCCGTCATGCCGTATCCCTGCTTGAACACCACTCCGCGCTTCTGGAACGCCTCGATGATGTAGTGCGGGAGAGGCGCACCTCCGGAAATGAACCAGCGGACGTGCTCGAGGTTCGCACTGGCGAACTCCGGCGCCTCCATGAGCATTTTCCAGATGGTCGGCACACCCAGCACCACAGTGCACTTTTCGCGCTCGATGGTCTGCCAGACCTCGGACACATTGAACGAGCGGTGCAGGATCATCGTCCCGCCGGCGGTGAAGATCGGGATCATGAACGCGGCGAGCCCGCCGGCGTGGTAGATCGGCGTGTAAAGCGGCGAGACGTCGTCGTAGCGGAGGTCCCAGTTGACGACGGTGTTGTAGCCGTTCCAGAAGAGCTGGCGGCGCGGGATCATGACGCCTTTGGGCTTGCCGGTGGTGCCGCTCGTGTAGAGGAGGCAGGCGGTCTGTTCTTCGTCGAACGATGAACGATGAACGATGAACGATGAACTGTTTGCGGCATCGAGCGGGACGATTTCCTTCATGCCGCAGTCGATCGCGATTTGTTCGCGTTCGTGATCCGTGGCTCTTGTCGAAAGCGGGACGACGATCGCTCCGATTTTCAGGGCGCCGAAAAAGAGGGCGATGAACTCGGGGCGGTTTTCGCCGGGGAGGCCGAAGCGGTCGCCGGGTTTGATGCCGCGGTCGAGCAGAGCCGTCGCGGCGCGTTGGGCGCGCGCTTCGAGGTCGGCGTAGGTGAGGCGCTCGCCGGTTTCGAGGACGACCAGCGCGAGCTTGTCGGGCGTGATGCGCGCGCGCTCGGACAGCAGGTCGCCGTCGAAGATCATGGCACCGCCTCGCGGAAAATCCGGAGGAACTCGTCGGGCGCCTGGCGATGCGGGATGTGCGCGGCGTCGGCGATCACGTGCAGCGTCGCATGCGCGATGCGCGACTGCAGCGCATGCGCGTACGCGAGCGGCAGCAGGCCGTCGTTCGCGCCCCAGATCAGCGTCACCGGCATCGTCAGCTTCGGCAGGCGCGTGTCGACGAGCCATTCGAACAGGCCGGCCTCGAGGACGCGTTTCTGCGGCAGATCTTTCGCGTTCAGCACCGCGTCGACGATCCAGTCGGCGATCGGCATGTTCGGGCCGTGCACCATCCGCAGCAGTCGCATCGCTTCGTCGCGATCCTTCGGGAAGAGCGGCACGTGACTGACGTCCCACGTCATCCCGCTGGCGTCCTCGAGGATGAGATGCGACACGCGCTCCGGATGCTCGCTCGCGTAGAGCATGCTCACCCAGCCGCCCATCGAATTGCCGGCGAGGATCACCGGCGCGTTCGGCGATTCACGCTCGATGATCGTCGACACCGCGTCGATCATCGTGCGCATCGGGATAGGGCCGGTTTTCGGCTCGCTGCCGCCGTGTCCCGGCAGGTCGAAGGCGATGACGTTGAAGTCGTCCGCGAGCTTCGGCGCGATCTCGGACCACGTCGCGGCCTGATCGTTGACGCCGTGCACGAGCACGAGCGTCCTCATCCGAACAGCCGCTTGTCGTCGGGGACGCGGAACGCCGCCCCCGCCTGGTTGTAGCCGACGCCGGAACCGACCATCACGACGAGGTCGCCCGGCTTGATCTTGTTCTGTTGCAGCGCGTCGTCCAGGGCCATCGGGATGCAGGCGGAGCCGGTGTAGCCCCACTTTTCCATCACCGTGTGCGTCTTCGACATCGGCAATCCGAGGTCGTTCATCACCAGCTCGATCGTCGGCTTGCGCACCTGCGTGAAGATCAGGAAGTCGATGTCCTGCACGTCGAAGCCGCCGTTCTTCGCCACGTCGCGCACGACCGCCGGCCACCCTTCGTTGTTGATCTCCGGCGGATAGCGGTCGTACATCTTCACCCGCGCGTGGCCGTTGTCGAGCGACTCCGCGGTTGTCGGCTCGACGGTGCCGCCGGCGAAGATGGCCCAACGTTTCGCGTACGAGCCGTCGGCGCGGAACGCGGACGAGATGAAACCGGGCTGCTCGCTCCGTTCAAGGATCGCGGCCCCCGCGCCGTCGCCGTAGAAGAAGATCATCGGATCATCGGCGCCGGTCAGCTTGTGCATCATGTAGACGCCGATGACGAGCACCGTCTTCAGGTTCGCGTTCGTCGCCATCATGCCGGCGGCCGCGGTGTAGGCCGTGGGGAATGACGCGCAGGCGCAGCCGACGTCGAACGTCCCCGCGCGCTTCGCCCCGAGCTTGTCCTGCACGATGACCGACGTCGCCGGCGTGATGAAGTCGGGCGAGTCGGTGCCGACGAGGATCAGGTCGACCTCGTTCGCCGTCTTCCCCGCGCGATTCAGTGCGATCGTTGCTGCGCGCACCGCGAGGTCGGACGTGGCCCAATCCTCCGGCGCATACCAGCGCGTGCGGATCCCGCTCGACGCCTCCATCTTGTCGACGAACTCGGGCGCCGCGCCGTTGAAGCGCGCGCGGAGCATGTCGTTGCTGATCTCGATCTCCGGCAGGTAGGTGCCCGTGGCGATGATGTTTGCGTACATAGGCTACGTCCCGAGTACGAGCCCGCCATCGACGGAGAGCACCGTTCCGTGCACGAACTTCGCGGCATCCGAGGCGAGCCAGACGTAGGCGTTGGCGATGTCGTCGGGCTCGCCCATGCAACCCAGGGGCGTGTGCTCGCGCATGCCGGCGAGGCGCTCCTCCGGCATCGACTTCACCATCTCCGTGGCGATGAAACCGGGAGCGACGGCGTTGACGCGGATGTGGTGCTTGCCGAGCTCGCGCGCCCAGGTCTGCGTGAAGCTGATCACGCCCGCCTTCGTCGCGGCGTAGTTCGTCTGGCCGAAGTTTCCGTACAGTCCGACGATCGACGATGCGTTGAGGATCACGCCGCCGCCGGCTTTGATCATGTGCGGCACGACGGCGCTGGTGCAGACGAAGACGCCTTTCAGATTGACGGCGATGACCGCGTCGAACGTGGCGTCGTCCATCTTCACCAGGCGCGCATCGCGCACGATGCCGGCGTTGTTGACCAGCACGTCGATGCGGCCGTACTTCGCCGCCACGTCATTGGCCGCTGCTTCGACCTGCGCGCGATCGGTGACGTCAATCGCCGGATCGGTCGTGACATCCCACGCGATGACCTTCGCTCCTTCGCGTTCGAAGGCCGAGACGGTGGCGCGGCCGATCCCGGCCGCGCCACCCGTCACGATGACGACTTTGTCTTTGAGGTTCAGGTCCATGACTCTTTCTCCCTCGCCCGCCGCAGCGGGAGAGGGTGGCGCGCAGCGCCGGGTGAGGGTCCCCTCATCCGGCCTTCGGCCACCTTCTCCCCGCTGCGGCGGGGCGAAGGCAATATCGGCTAGTAGACCATCCGGATGCCGAGCTGGATCTCGCGCGGGCTGAGCGTCGCGGTGTACTGCCCGAAGCGCGGATTGCGCACGTAGCGGGCAGCCGGATTGGCGATCGTCGGTCCGCTGAGGAACTCGCCCGCCTGCACCGACTGCACGTCGGAGTTTTTGTAATTCGTCAGGTTGAACGCCTCGGCGATTACCTCGATCTGTCCGAAGCCGCCGACCGGAAACGCCTTGGTCAACCGCAGCGAGAGTGAGCGGTAGACCGGACCGTCGACCGTGTTGCGGCCGATGCCGACGGCGCGATCGGAGTTCTTGCCGTCGCCGTTGTAGTCGTAGCCGAGACGATGCGTCCACGGCTGGCCGGAGCCGTACTCGAGGATCGGCGCGACGTTGACCGCCCACGGCGCGTGGAAGATGCCCGAGACGACGAGGCGATACCGCTCGTCGCCGCGCGCGCGGCCGTACTCCGCTTCGAGGTTGGCCGGATCGTTGGGGTAACCGGCGGTGAAGTCGGGGCTGAAGTCGTCGCTGATGTTGCGCTTGTTGGCCAGCGTCAGCGAGGCGGTGATGAGATCGTTCTTGCGCACGTTGCCGTTCAGGCTGAAGACGAGCGCGCGGTACTTCGAGTGGCCCGCGTTCGAATAGACGTTGACCTGGTCGTACTGCGTGATGGGACGCGTGTGCGTCGCGTTACCGCTCCAGTTTTCGTCCGCGATCACGATCTCGTTCTTGCCGTTGACGTAGACCGCTTCGGTGTCGAGGAACATGCGCGACTGGCCGAGCTTCACGGTGTATCCGAGCGAGGCCTGTTCGGCCTCGGGATTCTTGTACGTCGGCGACAGCAGCACGATGGCCGGCTTCGACACGATGCCGGTGGTCGTCGGATGCGCCGGATCGAGCGCCAGCGACGGGAAGCCGAACAGCGCGCCGTTGAGACGCGTGTAGGTCACGCGGCCGGTGATGCCGTTGCCCTGCCGCTCGCTGAGCGCCGGCACGAGGAGGAAGCGGCCGACGAACTTGCCGGCGCCGCCGCGCAGCACCTGCGAGCCGTTGCCCAGCATGTCCCAGCTGAACGACGCGCGCGGCTGGTAGTTGTTCGTGTCTTTCTTGCGCGGCGTCGGGATCAGCGGATGCGTGTAGCCGGGGTTGTTGCCGTTGTCGTCGAGGTCGTAGCGCAGACCGAGGTTGAGGACGAGGTTCGGATTCGGCCGCCACGCGTCCTGCACGAACGCGCCGTAGATCGTCGTGTCCATCGCCACGTCCGACGAGCCGACGCCGTACGCGTACGCCAACGGGATCGCCTTCGTGTCGGTGAGCCAGAGGAAGAGACCGTGCTCATAGGTGTCGAGGCGGAAGCGCTCGTGTACCTGCTGGTACGACGCGCCCGCCTTCACGTCGTGCGAGCTCTTGCCGAACGTGAACTGATGGTTGTACGTGTCGCGCGCTTCCCAAGTGTGGCCGTCGCCGAGGAGGTCGCCGAGGATGTTGCCGCCGGTCTGCAGCGTGTTGCCGGAGGAGAACCAGTCGGCCGTCGCGTCGGAGTTCGTCGGCTCGTAGAACCGGCGCTTGCCGAACTGAACGCGCGCCTCGTTCGAGCTGTTCACGTTGATCGACCAGTTGTGCTCCAGCGTGCCGTTCCAGTTGCGGCGCTCGAGCGTCTGGCCGTACGACTCGTCGGCCACGCCGCCCACGCGGAAGTTGTCTTCGTTGTATTTCTCGTAGGCCAGCTTGATGCCGGCGGTGGCCTGCGGCGTGAGGTTCGTGTCGAGGCTGGCGAAGATCAGCGTCTGATCGAACGGATGCCGGATGTCGGCCGCCGAGCCGGCGAACGCGCCGCCCGGACGGAAGAGGACGATGTCCTTCTGATTGATCTGCTCGACCGACGCGAAGTAGAAAAGCTTGTCGTGCGTGATCGGGCCGCCGGCGGTGAGGCCGAGCTGGTGGCGCGAGAAGTCGTCGTTCTTCTGGAGATCGAGCGCGCCCTTCGACTTCAGCGACGCATCGCGGAAGAAGCCGAAGACCGTGCCGTGCATGTCGTTCGTGCCCGACTTCGTCACGATCGACAGCGCGCCGCCGGCGGAGCCGCCGATCTCGGTGTCGAAGCGGTTGTTGATCACGCGGAACTCGCGCACCGCGTCCTGGCTGAAGCGGGCGCGGGCCAGGCCGTTGACCTGGTCGGTCATGTCGACGCCGTCGACGAAGATCGTCGACTGCGAGGCGTTGCCGCCCGCGCCGATGACCGGACCGCCGTTGATGAAGCGGAAGCCGCCGCGCTCGCGCTCCACGCCCGGCGCGATGAACGCGAGGCGCTGGAAGTCGCGATCCGCGACCGGCAGCTGCTCGATCTGCTCCGGCACGATGTTGGTCGAGGAGTCGGTCTTGTGGACGTCGACGACCGGCACGTCGGCACTGACGGTGATCGACTCACTCGCCGACGCCTTCATGACCGCGGTCAGCTTCGCCGTCTGGCCGACGAGGATCACGACCTTGCTCTGGTTCACCGGCGCGAAGCCTTCGAGGGTGAACTGAACGTTGTACGTGCCGGGCCGCAGCGCGCTGGCGCGTGCGGTGCCGCTGGCGTCGGTGACGACGACCGTCGAGTAGCCGGTCTCGGGGCGGCTGACGGTGACGGTCACGCCGGGGAGGGGCGACTTGGATTGATCGAGCGCAACGGCCTCGATCACACCAGTGTCGACCTGGGCAAGAAGTGGCACTGCGATGAGGCAAAGCAGGACGAACGCGAGGATGGTCCGTGGTCGCTGAAGCATCGTTCCCCTCCTGGGCGATTTACCGGCCGACCGGTCGGTTTGTTTTGGGTTTGGCGGAGTGTAGGAGGGTGATGAGGGGATGTCAAGGGAAGAAGGGGGCAGGAGGGCAGGTCGCAGGGGGCAGCCCTGCCCCCCGCCCCCTGTCCTCTGCCCCCTCGTCTCTTACGACGCGCCCAACGCGTTGATGTTGTCCTGCACCTCGGTGCGCTCGGTCTGGTTCGAGGCGGCGCTCATCGCTTTCTGGTACCACTCCATCGCCTTCGCCTTGTCGCCCTTGCCCAGCCAGGCGTCGCCGACGGCGGCGAGGCCGCGGTAGGACTTCGTGTCGCCGAGGGTCGTGATCGCCTCGTCGTATTTCTTCTGGCGCATCAGGCGGTAGGCGCTGGAGATCGTCGCGATCTCGGGCGCCATCATCGGCTCGGCCTGCGCGCGCAGCGCCTTGGCCTGCTCGGCGTCACCCTTCTTCTCCACGATCGCCGCCTTGAGGCGCAGCGCATTCGCGGTCGGCTGTCCGGCGAGCGCATGATTGACGTACTGCAGCGCGAGGTCGTTGTCGCCGTGCGAGAACATGTAGTTCGCGGCCTCGACCCACGCGGCCGGCACCCAGTAGTTCTCGTTGCGGAGATCGCGCTTGATGCCGTCGGCCACGAGCGTCTTCGTGTCGGCCTCGATCTTCACCGGGACGCGCGTCTTCTCCCAGCGCATCGAAAGCGTGAGGCTGTTCTCCTTCGCATCATCGAAGGTGTACGCGAGCCGCTCGGTCATCTCGATCGGCTGCGGAGTCACTTTCACCCGCAGCAGATCCTCGGCCGGGTCATAGCTGTACGTCCCCCAGCCGCCGGTGAACTTGCTGAGGACGAGCGTCCACTGCTGCTGGCCGGGCATCAGGAAAAGGCTGTAGGTGCCGGCGGGAACGTCCTGCCCTTCGACCTTCACCGGCGTCGAGAAGGTGATGTGCGTCGGCTCGTTCGCGCCGGCGCGCCAGAGGACGTCGTACGGCACGAGGCCGCCGAAGATCTTCCGGTTGTTCACCGACGGGCGGTGATACGAGACGCTGACGTCGGTCACGCCGAACGTCTCCTCGACGACGGCGCGCGGACTGGCCTGCGGCGTCTTGATGTGAGGTTGCGCGAACAGCAGCGCCGTGTTGGCGCAAATGGACAGAAAAAGGACCAGGCGAAGCAAGCGACGATTCATAGTTCCTCCGATGCGGAAGATCGTAATCGCCACCGCGGCGCTGCTTGTTGCGCGACGGTCAACGTTCGCACAAATTCCGTGTCACCAGCCCGGAAAGCCCCCCGGCCGCCGCCCGCCCCGGCCCGGATACGCGCCCCTGCCGCCTCCCCGCCCGCCCATGCCGTTGCGGTTGCGCTCGCGGCGGCTCATGCGGATGGCGTCCTGCAGCGACGACCATTGCTCGCGCGTGAGGAGCGTCCGCTCGGCCGCGAGGAGACGCAGCTGGCGATCGAAGATGTCGTCGCGCATCGCCTTGATGCGCTGTCCCGCGCTGACGATCGCGTCGGATGCCGGCTTGTCGGATTCGAGGACGTTGCGCAGATCGCGCTCGGCGACGCTCATGTCGCGCTCGAGCTTCTCGATCTCGTCGCCCTCGCCGGCCTGCAGCTTGTCGAGCGCCGCTACCTGATCGGCGGTCGGCTTGACCAGATCGGCGATCGTGGCCTGGCGCCACCAGTCGGCCGGCGGCAGCATCAGGCCACCCATCCCCTGCACCTGCGCGGTGCCGTCGTCGTCGGCCATCGGACGGCGCGGCGCGGAGCGGGGCTCGTCGTCATCGTAGTTCGACGCCGAACAGGCGGCGACGAAGAGGACGAGGAGCAGCGCGAGCAAATGTTCACGGCGGCGGCGAGTCGGTCGGGCGATAGAATCATCCACACAATTTTGGAGGTTCACTGAATGTCTCTCCTCATGCAGCGAAAAGGTCCGGCGTTGCCGCTTCCCCGTCTCGACGGAAAGGAAGTTCTGGTCGGTCCGGATCCTTCGATTGCCAGGGTCAAGGGTGTCATGTTCGGCGGCCGCAAGCAGTTCCTGATGGACACCGGCGGCGATGAAGTTTTCTATTCCGTTTTAGCCAAGCTCTCGCCGCGAACACTGCAATACACGCGCACGCCGCTGGCCTCGAGCTGGTGCGAGTTCGAATCGCTCATCGAGCTCGACCGCGCGATCTACGACACGCTGCACGGCAAGTATCCGAACGTTCTCGCCCTGATCGGCGCCGCCTCCGCGGAGCTCGGCATCGGCCGCGTCTACAAGTCGCTCGATACCGCCGAACTGACCAAGTACATGGAGAACATCGCCCTCTTCAACAGCCAGTACCAGAAGTTCGGCCGCGTGAAGTTCGAGAAGACCGCGAGCGGCGGCAAGATGATCTTCACCGACTACCCCTGCTACAGCCCGATCTACTGCGCCAGCGGCGCTGGATACTTTTTAGAGTCGATCCTCCGCCACGGCGGCACGGAACCGAACGTGGTGGAGACGAAGTGCCAGACCTTGGGCGACACGTCGTGCACGTACGAGATGACGTGGAAGTGAGGCGCTAGTCCGGCGCCACCCCGTTGCGGCGCATCACGTGCCGCTCGAGCAGTGATAGCCGCGCGAGCAGCTCGGCCTGGCCGCGGAGAAGCGCTTCGATCTCCATCTCCGCTTTCAGGTTCACCTGATAGTCGTTCTCCGCGAGGAGCTTGTCCTTCGTCGACTGGCGGTTCTGGCTCATCATGATGATCGGCGCCTGCAGCGCGGCGAGCGACGACAGCGCGAGGTTGAGCAGGATGAACGGATACGGATCGAACGGCCTGCTCAGCAGCGCCACGTTCGCCGCCATCCAGACCACCATGATCGCCGAGAAGAGGATGATGAACGGCCACGAGCCGCCGAAGGCCGCGACGCGGTCGGCGATGCGCTGACCGAACGTCAGCTGCTCCTCCGCCTCCTCCAGCACGTTGCGCGACACCTGGCGCGACATCAGCTCGTTCGTCTGCCGCATCCGTTCGCTCATCTCCGCGATGATGCGCAGCGCCGCGGCCGGGTTCTTGTCGACGAAATCGACCATGTCGGCGCGGTCGAGGCGGATGAGTCTCGAATCCTTGATCGCGGTTGCCGTCGCGGACCGCGGCGCGCCGTCGAACAGCGACAGCTCGCCGAAATACTGGCCCGGGAAGAGCGTCGCCAGGCAGACCTTCGCCTTCCCCTCGCCGTACGAAATCTCCACCGCTCCCGACTCCACGATGAAGAGCGACTCCCCGTCCTCGCCCTGATTGAAGACGATGTCGCCCGGCTTGTAATCGATCGCCGTCAGCCGCTTGCTCAGCACGGCCAGATCGTTGTCGGTCAGCGATTCGAACAGCGCAATGTTGCCGAGAAGGTCCTCGCGGGACATGCGGGGAGCGATCACTGGATCCATGTCGGCAAAGGATACAGGAAGGGATACAGGAAGGCTCAGACCGGTATGCCGTTGGTGTCGCAGTTGTTGCAGATGCGGACGTCGCTCGCGCCCACCTCGCGTCCGCCGTCGCGCAGCGGATTGAGGACGCGCCGCCTGCGGGTCGTGCAGGCGTCGCAGAAAATCTCGCCGCAGACGCGGCAGTGGTGCTTCCTCTTCGTCGTGGTGAAGAGCGCGTTGCAGGCGTGACAGTTCGTCCGCAGGTTGTCGGCGATCCAGGTGGCGCCAACCGGCACCGAGAGCGTCTCGTGAATCAGCCCGCCGTGCGCCCCGCGGAAGGTGCGCTTCTCCCACCACGAGCCTTGTTCCGTGTACATCTCGGAGAATGTGCGGTTGCCGTAGGTGCCGATCGCGCCGAGGTGCGTGCCCAGTCCCTGGTGCATATCGGAAAGCAGCGAGCCCATGGTGAACGTCGAGTCGAGGTTGAACGCGCCACCGATGAGCGGGCCGCCGACCTGGATCTCGCTCGAATTGATGATGCCGATCGGATCGTTCGGACCGACGCGCACGTGCGCGACGATGCCGACGACGAAGTTCGCGTCATTCGGATCGTAGCCGTAGACGAAGTGCATGTAGCGGTGCGATCCGAAGCCGGGCGTCTTGGTCTTGGCGAAATTGCGCGCGGAGAGGGCGTCGGGCGAGAAGGGGATGAACTTCGTGTTGTGCGTCGACGTGTCGGGCAGCGCGCCGGCGCCGAGAGGAGCGATTCGTCCGCCTCGCACCTGATGGAACGTCTCATGCCACCGCGGGATCCCGCGGTAGAGATCGAGCGTTCCGTTGAGATACGCGGTGAACTGCGCGGTCACGCGCGCATCGTTGAAGGTCAGGACGTCGGCCGTGTCGGTGACCTGCGAGTTGTAGATGAAGCACTCGGCGGCGACCGCGGGATCGAGCTGATAGAAGCTGCCGCGCACCGCCGCGTCGTAGTCGTGCCCCGCGTGCCGGAGCGTCTTCAACACGTAGCCGTGGCCCATCGGGAACGCCGGCTGCGCGACGCCGCGCGAGAACCGTTGCACGCTGCGCGACGGAGCGCGCAACTGGAGCCGTCCAGCGCGGACGGCCATCCGCTCCGCTTCCGCCTCCAGCACCGCGTCGTGCACGACCGTCGTGCCGCCGTCGAACGGATTGCGCACGCGGCCGCTGCGCTGCTGCACGACGTGCGCGAGCTCGCGGCCGAGCGCCGTCCGGCCGTTCTGCGACCGCGGGTCCCACTGGCCGGGGGCGAAGTGGATGTGCGAGCCGTGCGTGAACGCGGTCGCGCCGAGGGCCTGGGCCTGCGGGCCGACATGGATGCGGACGTCGCCGAAATTGGCGCGGAACTCGGACTCCATCATCTGCCTGACGTCGGCCGGCAGCGGCTGGCCGCCGTGCGGTTCGCAGCGCGGCGCGAGATGCGGAGGAAGCTGCACGGCGTGCGGATGCGGCCGTGGTGGCGGAGCGGCGGCACGGCCGGTCGTGCGCTGCACCGGCTGCGGCGGGGCGGCATGAGCCACCCGCGGAAGACCGCGTGGAAACGCTCCCTGAATCACTTCGCCGCGTTTCGGCATGGCCATAACTGCTTCAATCCATTATGCCACTCTCCTCGCTCAGCCGCCGCGCGTGCGCCGTCAAGAGATCGCTGCGCGTCACGATGCCGATCAGCTTCCGCGAGTTCTCGCGCGACACCACCGGAAGGCGTCCGACGTTCTCGCGGACCATGTGATCGGCCGCTTCGCGCAGCGACATGTCGGCGAAGACGACCGACGGCGGACGGGTGATGAGGTCGCGCACGCGCGTCGACGGCGGCTTGCCGAGGTAGTCGCGGCGGGTGACGACGCCGACGACGTGGCCCTGCGCGTCGACCACGGGGAAGCCCTGGTGCGTGTCGAGCACGCTCCCCGCATCGGCCAGCACCGAATCGACCGGCAGCGTCACCACGTTCGTCGTGCAGGCTGAGGCGACGCTGATCTGATCGAGGAAATCGGCCGCGTACTCCGCAGGCACGCGGACGCCGCGGCGCGCGAGCTTCTCGGTCATGATCGTGTTGCGCATCAGCAGCGCGGAGACGAGGAAGCCGGCGGTGCAGCCGGCGAGCAGCGGGAGGAGTCCCATCGGCTGCAGCGTGGTCTCGAAGGCGAAGACGACCGACGCGAGCAACGCGCGCGAGGCGCCGGCGAACATCGCCGCCATGCCGACGAGCGCGCAGATGCGCGGATCGATGCCGCTGTCGGGCATCCAGCGCGCGATCAGCTCGCCGAGCGCGACGCCGGTCGCGCCGCCGATGGTGAACAACGGCGCGAGCGTGCCGCCCGAGGTGCCGCTTCCGAGGGAGATCGACCAGGAGATGAACTTCATGACGCAGAGGAAGAGCACCACCCGTCCGGCAATCCGTCCTGCCACCAGTCCTTCGATGTTGTCGTAGCCGACGCCGAGCGTGCGCGGCGCGAAGATGCCGACGAGTCCGACCACGAGGCCGCCGAGCGCCGGCCACCACATCCAGTGAATCGGCAGTTTCTCGAAGAGGTCCTCGACCCAGTAGACGGCGCGCGTGACGTAGACGGCGAGCCAGCCGACGAGCGCGCCGACGAGCGCGTAGAGCGCCAGCGCTTCGCCGCCCGGACGCGCCAGCAGCGGCATGGCGAAGATCGGCTCGGTGCCGACGTAGAGCATGCGCACCGCGGTGGCGGTGGCGCTGGCCAGCGCGACCGGGACGATGGAGCGCGGGCGGAACTCGAACAGCAGCAGCTCGATGGCCAGCAGCACCGCGGAGACCGGACTGCCGAACGTCGCCGCCATGCCGGCCGCCGCCCCCGCCGCGAGCAGCGTCTTGCGCTCCGACGGCGTCATGTGCAGCAGCTGTCCCACCAGCGATCCGAGCGCGCCGCCGGTCGCGATGATCGGTCCCTCGGCGCCGAACGGTCCGCCGGTGCCGATCGACACGGCCGCGGAGAGCGGCTTGAGAAACGTGACGCGCGCCGGGATACGGCTCTCGTTCAGCAGCACCTGCTCCATCGCTTCCGGAATGCCGTGGCCGCGGATGGCCTTCGATCCGTACCGCGCCATCACGCCGACGATCAGGCCGCCGATCGCCGGGATGATCAGCACGAGCCAGCCGCGATGGTTGTTCGCGGGCGACGAGAAGGCGGTGGAGAAACGGCCGTAAAACGAGATGTTGGTGATCAGGCCGATGAGGCCGACCAGCGCCTGCGCCACGAAGCCGGTGACGAGCGCCAGCAGGATGGCCCACATCGAGATGTAGACGACGCGTTTGTCCAGCGTTCCGCGCTCGAGCGGCACGCGCGTCGCCTCGAGCGTAGGCTCGAGCGACGGTGCAACCGGTACTGCTTCGCTCACTTCTCCTCCTCGAACAACATCGGCGGCGGTTCGGCGCCATGACCTCCGAGCTGCTCCACGATCGACGTGAACGTGTCGGCGAACCGCTTCCGCTCCGCCGCCGGGAGCCGCTCGAGAATTTCGATCAATTCCTGCTGCGCCACGCGCGGCGCTTTCTTGATGACTGCACGTCCCGCGCGCGTCGGCGTGATGACCAGCCGCCGCGCGTCATCCTCCGCCCGCTCCCGCTCCAGCAGCCCGGCATCGCACAGCCGCGCGACGACGACGGAGACCGAGCTCTGGTCGGTGCGCGTCCGTTCGGCCAGCTCTTTGAGCGAGACCTCCGGCGTCCGCGCGACCTCGCCGAGGACAAACAGCTGCGCGCTGGAAAGCCCCAGCCCGTTCTGCGCGGCGCGATCGGACAGTCGGAGAAGTCTGACCATCCGGCGGATGGAGTCGAGGATGCGGTGGCTGTCGGTCATGGTTTTGGGTTGTTGGGTTGATGGGTTGTTAGGTTGTTGGGTGGGGCACGAAGCTAAAAACTCAACAACCCAACAACTCAACAACCCAATAACCCTAATTACATGGGCTCCCAACTAATTCCACCGCGCATGCTATCCTGAATCGGCGTTGGACGAACAGATTCCAGAAGATCTCGACGAGCGCGGTGTAGCCAGAAAGTACGGGATTCGCGAGCTCGTTTATCCCGGCTCCGAGCAGCTCAAAACCATCGTCCATTTCCTCAACGGCATCGTCGATACGGGACGCTGCGGGCCGGTGCCGAAAACCGCGGTCATGCAGCTGCTCGACTTCCTGCAGGGGATCGTCAACCGGCAGCACATCACCAAGGGCCCGCGCATGTCGCAGGAGGAGTTCGATTTCCTGCAGACGCCGTACTACCTCGCGGCGCGCATCATCACGAAGCTGGTGCGGGAGAAGAAACTGATCGCTGAACAGAACGGCAAGGTCTATCACACGACCTACAACGCCCTCGGGCAGTTCATCGAGCTGCTGCGCAGCCTTCTCGATCCCGGCTGCTACTGGCTGCGGCTGAAGATCGTCCCCGAGGGGATCGGCGAGTCGGCGGAGCTGCTGCGCGATTTCATCCAGCTCTATCCCGAGGCGCGCAAAAAGGGCCGCGCGACGTAGAATCAGTTCACCGTTGACAGTTGGCCGTTGGCAGACGCAACGTCGCTACTGCCCCCTGTCAACTGTCCACTGTCAACTAACAAGCATGTCGCGATATCTACAACGAATCTCGCTGAAGCCTTACAGCGATACCGACATCTGGACCGGCTGGGAGCTGGAAGGACGGACGGGAGAAGTCGAGGGGCTGATCCTCGCCGACGGCATGCCCGACGACGAGTTGAAGAAGCTCGGGGTCACGGAGTTTCAGCTGATCCCGAAGGAATACCTCGACTCCCGCGACTTCGCACCGAAAAAGTGAAGCGATACGACCGCGCCTATTTCGACAAGTGGTATCGCCGCGTGCGTGTCCACACCTCGGGTGACCTGCAGCGCAAAGTGGCGATGGCGGTCGCGACGTGCGAGTACTTCCTGCGCCGCCGCATCCGCAGCGTGCTCGACGTCGGCTGCGGCGAAGCGGCCTGGTTCCCCCACCTCCGCGCCCTCCGCCCCCGCGTCACCTACCTCGGCTTCGATCCGAGCGACTACGCGGTCGAGCGCTTCGGCGCGACCCGCAACGTGCGCCAGGGATCGTTCGCCGAGCTGAAGGTCGATCGCCAATACGACCTCGTGGTCTGTTCCGACGTGATGCACTACCTCCCCGAGCGCGACATCCGCCGCGGACTGCCGGCCATCGTGAAGGCGACGGGTGGGATGGCGTTCCTCGATGTGCTGACGAGCGAAGAGGAGATCGTCGGCGATCTCGAAGAGCTGATCCAGCGTCCCTCGTCGTGGTATCGCAAGACGTTCAGCGACGCGGGGCTGAGGCAGTGCGGCCCGTTTTCGTGGCTGCCGGCCGGACTCGCGTCGGAAGCGGCGCGCCTCGAGCTGGCGTAACCGCGGCGACCGACCGGGGCGCCTCCCGGCGGGGCGGGCCCGGCCCGCTGCGTTTGTCTTCGCGTAAATCGCGTTCGGCGCGAGAGGCGTGAGTTCAGGCTGGGCCAACAAGCGCAGCGGGCCGGGCCCGCCCCGCCGGGAGGCGCTCTCGTCGTTCCCCCTCAGTACGCGATCCGCCGCGACGGCGGCCTTGGCACCACCGCCTCCACGCGCACCCGTGCGTCGACCGAGATCGCGCCGTGGGGGAGCACCTTCAACGGATTGATGTCGAGGTCGCGGATCTCCGGGCAAAGGCGCAGCAGCTCGGACAACCGCAGGATCACGTCCTTCAGCGCGTCGATGTCGCACGGCGGCGTGCCGCGGAAACCCTGCAGCAGTTTCGACCAGCGCACTTCCTCGATCATGTCCTCGACGTCCACGTCGTTCAGCGGATGGATGCGGAACGACACGTCGTTCATCAGCTCCACCAGCGTGCCGCCGGCGCCGTAGGCGACGACATGTCCGAACGTCGCGTCCTCCGTCGCGCCGAGCATCACCTCGACGCCGCCGTCGACCATCCGCTGCACGAGCACGCCCGACATCCGCTCCTCGAGCCGCTCTTCCAGCTCCTCGTACGCCACACGCACCTCGCGCTCATCCTGCAGATTGAGGACGACCGCGCCGGAGTCCGTCTTGTGCAGCAATGTTGCGCCGACCGCCTTGAGCACCACCGGGAAGCCGATGCGCATCGCGGTCTGCACCGCGTCGTAGACCGTCGCCGCGAAATCCATCGGCGCCGTCGGGATCTTCGCCGCCTCGAGCAGCGACTGCACGTCGAGCGGTCCGAGCCAGCCGCCGCCGGCGGCGAGCTTGCGCTGCACGATCTCGCGCATCACCGGCACGTCGACGTCATCGAAGCGGACGCCGCTGCCGATCGGCCGCCGACGCCACTCCGCGTAATTCGTCGCGCGCGACAACGCCGCCACCGCGCGCTCCGGGAACGGGAACGCCGGCACCGGATCGAGCGACGTCACCACGCCCTGCGAGCCCATGAACGTCGCCACCATCGTCTTCCCCTTCGCGTCCGCCGCGCATTCGCGGATCGCGGCCGCGACGTCGTGCGCGTGATCGGGAAGCACCGGGATGTAGATGACGATGATCGAATCGATGTCGGGATCGCTGGTCAACAACTTGATCGTCCGCCGATAGTCGTTCGCCGACGCCGACGCGATCATGTCGATCGGATTGCCAACGCTCGCCGTCGCCGGGAGGTACTCGCGCATCTTCGCCGCGAGCTCCGGCGAGAGCGGCATCAGCTCGAGGCCGCGCGTTTCGCACGCATCGGCGGCGAGGATGCCCGGCCCGCCCGCATTCGTGACGATGGCCACGCGGCGTCCAAGGGGGAGGGGTTGATTCGCCAGGACGGCGGCGATGTCGAACATCTCTTCCAGCGTGTCGGTGCGGATGATGCCGGCCTGCTTGAACAGATCGCGCACGATCGCATCGGACTCCGCCAGTGCGCCGGTGTGCGACTTCGCCGCGCGCGCGCCGGCTTTCGAGCGTCCCGACTTCACCGCGACAATCGGCTTGCGCCGCGCCACGCGCCGCGCGATCTCGCCGAACTTCCGCGGATTGCCGAAGCTCTCCAGGTACAGCAGCATCACGTCGGTGTTCGGGTCTTCCGACCAGTATTGAATGAGGTCGTTGCCCGAGACGTCGGCCTTATTGCCGACGGAGATGAACGTCGAGAAGCCGACGCCGATGGAGCGCGCGTAATCGAGGATGGCCAGGCCGAGGGCGCCCGACTGGCTCGACATCGCGACGTTGCCGGCCGGCGGGAAGATCGACGTGAACGTCGCGTGCATGTGGACGCTCGGGTCGGTGTTGATCACCCCCATGCAGTTCGGGCCGACCATCCGCATGCCGGCGTTGCGCACTTTTTCCAGCAGCCGCTGTTCGAGGCCGCGGCCTTTCTCGCCCGTCTCGGCGAAGCCGGCGGTGATGACGACGATGGCCGCCACTTTCTTCGCGATGCAGTCGTCGATGACCGGCTCGACGTCGGGCGCCGGCACCGCGATGACCGCGAGGTCGATCTGTCCCGGCACGTCGCTGATCGACCCGAACGACTTCACGCCCTCGATCTCCTTCGCCAGCGGATTGATGGCGTAGAGGTCGCCCTTGAAGCCGGTCTGCGAAAGGTTGTGCAGGATCTCCGCGCCGAGGCTGCCGCGGCGGCGCGAGGCCCCGACGACGGCGATGGAGTGCGGATGGAAGATCGAGCGCATCGACGCGTACGCCGCCTTCTGCGAGCGCTCCGCCGATTTCGTTTCGTACTCGCTCGTCGATTCGATCGGGAACGCGACGTGGACCGTCCCCTCGGCCGACTTGCTCGTGGCCGCGAATCCGGACAGCAGGAACACGTCGAGCATCTTCCGGTTCGTCGGCAGCACCTCGGCGATGAACGTGTCGATGCCCTTCGTCCGCGCGATCTGCGCGAGCTTCGTCAGCAGGTGCGTGCCGATGCCGCATCCCTGCGCCGAATCGGCAATCGTGAACGCCACCTCGGCCACACGCGGATTGCGCTTGATGCGGAAGAAATGCGCGATGGCGATGATCTCCGTACCGAGTTCGCCGACCACGCCGAAGTCGGCGTCGTAATCGACGTCCGCCGGCGAATCGCGCAGTGCCGCGTCGGGCGTGCGGACGTCGAAGAAGCGCGAGTGAAGACTGTCCGACGAGAGGCCGCGGAACAACGCGAGGAGCGAGTCGCGATCGGTCGGGCGCACGGGACGGATGCGCAACGTGCGGCCGTTGCGCAGGACGACGTCGGATTCGAAGTGGGCGGGATATTCGATGGTGGGATCGATGATCGACATGGTCAGGCCACGACCATCTTCGCGCCCGACAGCTCGTAGTACAACTTCTCGAGCTGCGCGTTGCTGAAGCTGTCCCAACCCTGGCAGATGTCGTGGATGTCGGTCTGCACGTCGCAGGCGATCGGGCGTTCGTGGACCTGCTGCTCGGCGAGCTGCCAGTCGTTGGCGATCTGCTCGAGCTGCGGACGGGTCAGGCTCGGCCGCTTGCGGACGATCCAGTCGAACTTCTGGCGCAGCTCGCGATCGTCGTACTGGCTGAACCCCTTGCAGAAGATGCCGCGCTCGGCGGCGACCCTGCAGATCGAGTTCTCTTCGTCCGTCAGCTTCACCAGTTCGGTGCGGATTGCGGCAATCAATTCATCGCGGCTGGACATGTCGAACCTCCGTCGATGACATCATCGAATGAGGCAAAACATCGCGCCGTATGGCGGCGCACATCGGCATGTGCGCGCCGTCACACGGCAAGTTGCGCACGGTCGGCGTCCAATGGATTCATGTTCAAACCGGTGGAGCTGGAGATCGAGCTTTTCTGCCGCGGAATGCGCGTCGATTCGGCCGCGGGACGGCGCATCACACGCACACGTGCGGGCCTCGGCTCGGGCCTCGAGGTGGTGATCCCGTCGCGGCCGAAGAACATCTGGGTCAACGTGCCGGTGGTCGAACCGTTCGCGCAGCATTCGCCCTTCGAGCTGCATGACGGTTACATCATCGACGGCCGCAACGGCTTCGCGTATCAGGTCGACATCCCGCGCGAGCCCGACTGGTATTCGTACAAGACGACGTCCGGCGTCGAGATGAGCCGCATCGGCGTGCTGCAGGGCAACTACCTCGGCATCTACGTCTCCGCGCGCTGCCTCTACTGGGCTTCGAACATCTCCGGCGCGTGCAAGTTCTGCACGACGGGCAAGAACGTCGGGACCGCGGAAGAGTCGCGCAAGAAAGTCTCGGACGTCGTGGAGACCGCGCGCGCGGCACGCGACGAATCGGGCTCGATCTTCACGCACTTCAACACCGGCTATCACTACGAGGACGTGGACGATCGCGAGTCGATGCACGGCCTGCGGATGTGCGAGCCGTACGTGCGCGCGGTGCGCGAGCAGGTCGGCGGTTTCATCGGCGTGCAGGCGGTGCCGGTGCCGCGCCGCAAGTTCTACGAGTACGACGAACTGATCGCCGCGGGGACGGACCACTTCTCGTTCTGCTACGAGTTCGAGGACCCGGAAGTCTTCGCCCGACTCTGCCCCGGCAAAGAGCGGACGCTCGGCCAGCATGCGTTCTTCGAGGCGATGGAGTACACGGCGAAGAAGCTGGGACGCGGCCGCGTGTCGGGCGAGATCATCGCCGGACCGGAATCGGTCGAGGCGACGAAGCGCGGCATCGACCGCATCGTCAACGCCGGCGCGTTCCCCACCGTCTGCATCTTCCGCCCGACGATCGGCAGCGAGATGGAGCACGAGCCGCCGCCCGATCCGGAAGCGATGAAGGACGTCTTTGCGTATCTCCACGAATCGTGCAGGAAGGCAGGACTGCCGGTCGGCATCCTCCCGATCGAGGTCTCACTCGTCGTACAGCCCGAAGAAGCCGCCGGACTCGTCGAACCACTCTTCGCCGATCGCGTCTATGCCGCGAAGAACTGGATGCTGCGCCAGGCGGCGAAGGGGTACGTGGGGTGGAAGAAGCGGCCGGCTGCCCCAGTCGTCGGCGCTGGCCGGATCTAGCTCCCAGCGGTGCAGGTCGCGCTCCCGCTCCTTTTCGCCGAAGCGGAGCAACTCGCCGTCGTCGTAGCCGATGCCGAACGCGTCGCCGTATTCGTCGACGACGTTCTGGTCGGGCGTCATCATGCTGCCGCACACCGTCTCGTCGCCGCACGACTCGGCCATTTCCCACTGCGCGTCGATGTCGCCGCCGGCGAGCTCGGGACCGTTCGCGGTGTTCTGCCGCAGGCGCGATTCGAGTTGATCGCGGCGGAGCTGGATGGTCATGTCAATGGTCCCGTTTCGTCAGTGCCTGGTTGTGGACATACACCGGCCGCGTGCGGATCGACGTGCGGCGTGCCATCTCGCCGAACTCGCGGTTGGTCATGCGGCGCCCGAGGTCCGATCGCGCGAGCATGCCGACGAGGCGGCCGTCGGACGTCATGACCGGCAGGTGATGGATGCGGTTCTCCGACATCAGCTCCGCCGCCATGTCGAGCGGATCGTCGGGGCCGACCGCGATCACCGGCTCGGTCATGAACGCGGAGACCGGCATGTCGGGCGCGTTGCTCTCCTTCGCCACCGCGCGGCAGGCGATGTCGCGGTCGGTGATGATGCCGACCAGTTCGCCGTTGCGCGTGATCGGGATCGCGGCGCAGTCGTGCACGTTCATCAGTTGGGCGACGACGCGCAGACTCGTGGTCGGCTCGCATGTCGCCGGGCTTGTCGTCATCGCTTCATGAACTTTCATGGTTCCACTGTAGGTCCGAGCGAAGGGCCATGCGCTGCCGGAAGACAAGGCGTCGTGTGCGCCGTGTCACATGGCGGCGTGCGCACAGTCATCGGCCCGCTCCGGCGCCCCGCCCTAACGTATCGATGACGGAGGTGACCTATGTGTCTCGGACTGCCAGGCCGCATCATTTCGATGAGTGGAAAGACGGCTCGCGTCGATTTCTGGGGCAGCGTGCGGACGGTGAAGCTGGACGCGATGAAGGAAGCCATCCTGCCAGGCGACTACATCATCGATCACGCCGGCTTCGCGGTTCGCCGCATTCCCGATGAAGACGTGGCCGACACGCTCGCGCTGTACGAGGTCATCCTCTGCGAGGCGGGCGGCGATCCGATCGCCACCGACGTCATCGGCCTCGAAGAAGCGGAAGAAGAGCTGCTCCTGGCCTGAACGCCATGATCCGCATGGCCATTGAAGGCATCGCGACGGATGCGCTGCCGGCGAATCCGCTGTACGAAATCGTGAAGGTCGCCGACGGCTGCGATTACCTCATTACGACCGATCGCCGCGTCGCGGCCGAGCCACGCCGCACGTTCGTGCTCGACACCGGCGATGTCCTCGGCGCGCTCTTCGACGGCGCACACGAGACGCGCAGCACGATGTCGCTGCTCGACGGACCGCTCTTCCTGGTCAGTGCGCCGTTTCCCGTGCCGCCGCTCATCGACGACGCGCGCGTCCGCGGCGACGCGGAACTGATCGAGACGTACGCGCCGCTCCATCGCAAATGGATGATCGCGGCGTCGTTCGGCGTGATGGTGCAGAAGGCGATCGAGTTCCTCGCCGCGGGCGAGCTGCAAATCGTCAAGGATGTGGTGTGGATCGACGGCGTGCCGGGTCCGTGCCGCATGGGGGACGCGCCGGCGGTCTGCCATGAGTCGGAAAAGGGCGGGATCCCGATCCACTGCCCGTTCATCGCGACATAAAAAAACGGGACGGCTGGAGGCCGCCCCGTTTCGATCAGTTGCGAGGTTCGCTTCTTAGATGACGAACACGTTCGCGGCCTGCAGCCCCTTCGGGCCACGCGCCACTTCGAATTCGACCTGAGCGCCTTCGGCAAGCGACTTGAAGCCCTGGCTCTGGATCGCGCTGAAGTGGACGAACACGTCGTCGCCGCCTTCAGTCGTGATGAAGCCGAAGCCCTTCGCGTCGTTGAACCACTTGACGGTACCGGTTGTCTTCACGGTGTGTATCTCCTTTCTGCTGTGCTGCCAGATCGGAGAGATCATTGGCAAACAACGGAATCGGGAAGCGCAACCGCCGAAGGGGGCGGGTAATTCCGCGGCCAGGAGAAAGCCGGGGCGGCACCTATTTTGTGGAGTGCTCGGCCGCGACGTGCTCTTGCAGCCAGACATTGAGGAGAGTGTCGGGCGACACACCGTGAGCGCGGGCTGCGGAACGAAGCTTTTCCGCGAGATTTTTGTCAACCGCAAAATAGATTACGGACGAACTCAGGTCGACCTCGAATTCAACCTCGCGTGTTTCATCCCAATGGTCGGCAAGGTCATGACTGTCCCAGAACTCGCCGATTTCCGCGTAGGACGACGCGTTTGAAATAGGAGTCTTATTTTCGGGCATGTCGTTTTCGCTCGCCAGGAGTCATGTTCCGAGCCGAGATCGGGATCGCTCTGTCGTCCACTTTCCAAACGAAGAACACAACCAGGTACCTCCCGGCTTCGGTTCGCCCGAGAGCCGAGTAAACATCTTCGCCCTCACGATTTCCGCGCTCAACGAATCGGAACTTAGGGTTGCCTCCAAAAAGTTCCTCGACTTCGTACGTTTCGACACGATGCTTTCGACCCAGCTTCTCGACGATCTCGTCGAGCCAGATGAGGCCTTCGATCTTCAACGTAAGCTATTCTGCCGGATGTTCACTTTCTCGTCGAGGAGGCCGGCAGCGGCGACAAGGCTGACCCATGCCTTAGTGCGTCGCACCTCCCTGAACCGGCATCCGGTAAGCCTCTCAAATCCATCATCGGGATAACCCGCCACGAGCACAACCGCCGCGTCGGGCGGAGTGAACGAGCAGGGGCATAGATGACGGAACTACCGACGAACGAAAACCACGGAACGACTAACTACTAACTACGAACCGCTCCCGTTTGTGCTGCGCAACGTCGTGTCCACAAGACGTGCACACGTTCCCTTCTGCCGCCAGTCCATTACAGATGCACGGGTAATCCTCGGAGGGGTAATGGATCACCTGCTGGCAGACGTCGGCGACTTGGTGCTCGTCCGGGGAATGCTGGCAACAGATCGTCATCGGCGCAATCGTCCTGCTTTCAGTGAACGTCGTCTCGTGAGCGGCGTCACAAGTGCGTGTGCGTGCAATCATCGGCGGCGTCTGCCACGCATGGTTTCATGACGCATTACCTGCAGCGAGGTGCGCGATGGAATCCTTGCAATCACCGGTCGTAACGTGGGAGCTCACCCGGGCCTGCCGTTTATCCTGCCTGCACTGCCCCGCCGGGGCGCAGCAGAAGCGCAGCCCGCTCGAGTTGTCGACGTATGAGGCGTACAAGACGATCGACCAGATCGCCGCGATGCGTCCTCAGGAGCTGATCATCACCGGAGGCGATCCGCTCGAACGGACCGACATCTATCAGCTCCTCGATTACGCCCGCCGCCGCGCGCTCGCCCCGACGCTCACCCTCACCGCCTCCCCCAGCCTCTCCGGCTCGGTGATCGGCACGCTGAAGCGCAACGGCCTGACGCGCATGGCCATCGCCATCGACTCGGCCAAGCCGGACCGCCACGACGCAGCGCGCGGCATCGGCGGCCTCTTCGCCTCGACCCTCCTGGCCATCCGCTGGGCGCGCACCGTGTCGCTCCCGGTGGAAGTCAACACGCTCGTCACCCGCCGTAACGCCGACGAGCTCCGGACCATCGCCTCGCTCCTCGGCGACCTCTCCGTCGAGCGCTGGAACCTCTACTTCGTCGTACCGATCGGCGAATCGAAACACCTCGACGTCCTGACCTCCGACGAGGTCGAGCAGGTCTTCGGCGTGCTGTGGGAAGTGTCGCAGAAAGTGCCGTACAAGATCCGCACGTTCGAGGCGCCGCACTATCGTCGTTACGCAATCCAGAAAATGTCGGAGGCGCGGAAGCTCGACGGCGCCGATCACGCCGACCTCCTCGCCGCCGCCGATTGCGCCGAGCAGATCTTCATCTCGCACACCGGCGAGGTGAGTCTCAGCCCGTTCCTGCCATTGACCGCGGGGAATGTCCGCTATCAGCCGCTGTCGACGATCCACCAGCGCTCGGACCTCTTCGCCGCCGTGCGCAGCTCCGCGAATCTCAAGGGAAAATGCGGCCGCTGCGAGTTCCGCAGCGTCTGCCGCGGCTCCCGTGCGCGCGCATTCGCGATGACCGGCGACATGTTCGCGTCCGATCCGCTCTGCGCGTATCAGCCGGGCGTGTTCGTGGCGGAGACGCCGATCCTGCAACCGGCGTAGGCATGTTTCATCTCGAGCCGAGAAGGCTCAAGAGGTAAATCCCCGCGACGACCACGCCGCCGATGAAACCGACCCAGCACAATGTGCGGGCGGTCTCCGACGCGCTCTTGGCGCCGACCACATCGCCGCGCGCCAGCTTGCCGTTCACCTGTGCGGCGAAGATGATCGCGGCGATGCCGACCGGCATACAGCAGCAGATCGTGACCAGCACCGCGGGCGTGAGGTAATTCGGAATCGATAATGCGATCGCGCCGGTGTACGTCTGTTGACTGACCGGAGTTCCGGCCGTCATCTGCGGGACCGGTTGCGCGACGGGTGGCGGCGGCGCCACCGGCACAGCGGGCCTGCTCTGTGTAGTCGACGGAAGAGGAACGAACTGCGTCGCCGCCTCCGCCAGTAACTCGATCGACTGAATGCAGGCATCGAAGGCCGGACTGTCGAAGCCACTCTGCCAATCGAGAAAATCGGCGGTCTGCAGCCGGCGAAACTCCAGTGGCGGCCGGACGTCTTCAATGCGGACCGGCACCAGAGCTTTGCGATTCGCTGCTTCCGCCGCTTCGTTCTGGACCCATTCGGACGCCACCGAATTACGCGACCAGAGCACGATCACGCAGCGCGCGCGGTCGAGCTCGCGCTCGATGACCTCGGAAAACGAATGACCGACGTGGATGTGCCGGTCCCACCAGACGCTCCACCCGCGCGCCGTCAACGCGCGAGCCAGTAATTCAGCGCAGGCGCGGTCTTCCCGCGCGTAGCTTATAAATACATCTGCCATGCCGCTACCCCGGACTTCCGTATGATATACGACGGAAGCGCGGGGGCGGGTTGGAGAACTACCGTGCGGCGAGGTAGCTGTACATCTTCCACCGCGAATCGACGTCCTGCTGCGCTTCGGCGAACAGCTTCTGCGCGTTCTCGTCGCCGCTCTTGATCAGCTGATTGAAGCGGTTCTCCATCCGCAGGAACTGTTCGACCGGGATCTTCGGCGTGCGCGAGTCGAGCTGCAGCGGCTTCTCCTTCTCCGGGTTGTATCGATACAGCAGCCACTGGCCGGCGTCGACGATCGCCTTCTGATGCTGCAGTCCCGTGGCCATGTCGAGGCCGTGCGCGATGCAGTGCGCGTACGCGATGATGATCGACGGCCCGTCATACGCCTCGGCCTCCAGCATCGCGCGCAGCGTGTGCTCGTCCTTCGCGCCGAACGACACGCTGGCGACGTAGACGTTGCCGTACGTCATGGCGATCAGGCCGAGGTCCTTCTTCGCGGCAGGCTTGCCGGCGGAGGCGAATTTCGCGATCGCGGCGCGCGGCGTTGCCTTCGACGCCTGGCCGCCGGTGTTCGAATAAACCTCGGTGTCGAGCACCAGGATGTTCACGTTGCGGCCGCTGGCGATGACGTGATCGAGTCCGCCGAAGCCGATGTCGTACGCCCAACCGTCGCCGCCGACGATCCAGACGCTCTTCTTGACGAGGTACTTCGACAGCGCAAGCAATTGCTGTTCATCGGTCGCGTCGAGCTTGTGCATGCGCGTCTTCAGCTCGATGCGGCGCAGCCGCTCCTCGAGCAGTTGCACGCGCTCGCGTTGCTCGGCAATCTCCGCCTCGTCCTTCTGCGGGCAGTCGAGGATCGCGGTGGCCAGCTCCTCGCCGATCTGCGGCGCGAGCTTGCGCAGCAATTCGCGGGCGAAATCGCGTTGCTTGTCGATGGAGACGCGGAACCCGAGGCCGAATTCCGCGTTGTCTTCGAAGAGCGAGTTGCACCACGCGGGACCGCGGCCGTCGGCGTTCTGCGCCCACGGCGTCGTCGGCAGGTTGCCGCCGTAGATCGACGAGCAGCCGGTGGCATTCGCAACGACGAGGCGATCGCCGAAGAGCTGCGTCATCATCTTGAGGTACGGCGTCTCGCCGCAGCCGGCGCACGCGCCGCTGAACTCGAAGAGCGGCTGCATGACTTCCATGTGCCGGATGAGGCCGGGCGTGAGCTTGCGGCGGTCGAATTCGGGCAGGCCGAGGAAGAAATCCCAGTTCGTTTTCTCGGCCTCGACCAGCGGCTCCTGCGGCTCCATCCAGAGCGACTTGCGGTCGGCCACGGTCTTCGATTTCGCGGGACAGACGTCGACGCAGAGCTTGCAGCCGGTGCAGTCCTCGGGCGCGACCTGGATCGTGTACGAGAAGCCCTTCCAGTCCTTATGCGTCGGCTCGAGCGACTTGAACGTCGCCGGCGCGTCGTTCTTCAGACCTTCGTCATAGACCTTGATGCGGATCGCCGCATGCGGACAGACGAGTGCGCACTTGCCGCACTGAATGCACGACTGCGGATCCCAAACCGGGATCTCCTGCGCCAGGTTGCGCTTCTCGAATTTCGCGGTGGCGGTGGGAAATGTTCCATCGCACGGCAATGCCGAGACGGGAAGGTCGTCGCCGCGGCCTTGTAACAAAGTTGCCAGTTGCCAGTTACCGGTTGCCTCGGTAACCGGCCCACTGGCAACCGGCAACTCGAGCGCAACCGGCAACGGGATCTCGCGCAATGCGGCGAGCACCGCATCGACCGCGGTGAGGTTCTTCCCCACGATCGCGTCGCCTTTCGACGCGTACGTTTTGCGGATCGTCTTGCGGATCGCGGCGAGCGCTTCCTCCACCGGCATCACGTCGGCCAGCGCGAAGAAGGCGACCTGCATGATGGTGTTGATGCGCGAGCCCATGCCGGTCTCGCGAGCGACCTTGTTCGCGTCGATGACGAACAGCTTCGCCTTTTTCTCGATCAGTTGCCGCATCACGCGCGGCGGGATCATCGTCTCGTCGCCGTTGAAGAGGAACGTGCCGCCCTTCGCGAGCTCCTTGACGATGTCATATCGGTCGATCAGCGACCGCTGATGACAGGCGACGAACTGCGCCTCGGAAATCAGATACGTCGAGCGGATCGGCTGATCGCCGAAGCGGAGATGCGAGACGGTCGTCGCGCCGGCCTTCTTCGAGTCATAGACGAAGTAGCCCTGCGCGTAATGGCCGGCGTCGCCGAGGATCTTGCAGGAGTTCTTGTTGGCGCCGACGGTGCCGTCGGAGCCGAGGCCGTAGAACATCGCGCGCACGACCGCGGGCGACTCGACGGAGAACGACGGATCGAAATCGAGCGAGGTGTGTGTGACGTCGTCGACGATGCCGATCGTGAAGTGGTTCTTCGGCTGCGGCAGCGCGAGGTTGTCGTAGACCGCCTTCACCATCGCCGGCGTGAATTCCTTCGAGGAGAGGCCGTAACGGCCGCCGATCACGTTCATGAAGCAGCGCGATTCGTACAGCGCATTGACGATGTCGAGGTAGAGCGGCTCGCCCTGCGCGCCCGGCTCTTTCGTGCGATCGAGGACGGCGAGCGAGCGGCAGCTGAGCGGGATCGCGGAGACGAAGCGCGTCGCGTCGAAGGGGCGGTACATCCGCACTTTCAGCACGCCGACTTTCTCGCCGCGCGCGGTCAGTGCGTCGACCGTCTCGTGCGCCGCCTCGCAGCCGGAGCCCATCATCACGATGACGCGCTCCGCATCGGGAGCGCCGTGGTATTCGTACGGGAGGTACTTGCGGCCGGTGATCCGGCCGAAGCGCTCGAACGCCGCGGCGATGATGCCGGCGCAGTCGTTGTAGAACGTGTTGGAGCGCTCGCGCGCCTGGAAGAAGACGTCGGGATTCTGCGCCGTGCCGCGCAGGACGGGATGATCGGGGGAGAGCGAACGGGCGCGGTGATCGAAGATCAGCTCGAGGTCGATCATGCGGCGCATGTCGTCGTCGTCGAGCAGCGCGATCTTGGCCACCTCGTGCGAGGTGCGGAAGCCGTCGAAGAAGTGGACGAACGGGATGCGCGATTCGAGCGTGGCGGCGTGCGCGATCAGCGCGAAGTCGTGCGCTTCCTGCACGCTGGCGGAGGAGAGCATGGCCCAGCCGGTGGAGCGGACGGACATGACGTCGCTGTGATCGCCGAAGATCGAGAGGGCGTGCGTGGCGATGCTGCGCGCGGCGACGTGGAACACCGCGGGCGTCAGCTCGCCGGCGATCTTGTACATGTTCGGGACCATGAGCAGCAGTCCCTGCGAGGAGGTGAACGTCGTGGCCAATGAGCCGGTCTGCAGCGCGCCATGTACCGCGCCGGCCGCGCCGGCCTCGCTCTGCATTTCGATGACCGACGGGATCATCCCCCAGAGGTTCGACTTGTGCTCGGCGGCCCAGGCGTCGGACCACTCGCCCATCGGCGAGCTCGGTGTAATGGGATAGATGGCGACGACTTCACTGAGCTTGTAAGCGATGCGGGCAACCGCCTCGTTCCCATCGAGCATCGCATGAGTCACGGACATGTTCGGCCTCCACGCATGAACATAGCTGTGTGACGAACAGGAGGACAGGATCGGTGATACAGGGGGGTGTGATTGTTGTCACTGGGTAGATAGCAGCTGGCAGATAGCAGATAGCAGGAGAGACCGCGTTTGGTCCTCCTGCTATCTGCTATCTGTTCCCTGCTATCTAGCGTCCCGTATGCGTGAGCGACCTCATACAGTCGTAGCACGAATTGATGTCCGTGCTCAGTAACTGGAGGATGCTCCACCACAATGCGGGTTGCTCCTGCAGGAGCAGCGTAAAGCGGTCTCTATCGATGAAGCCGGTCACGGAGGGTGTACGGGCGGTTGCGGAGCAATTATGGGCTTTGCCGGAGACGACGCAGCTCAATCCGAGGATTTGGCCGGGGCCGGCGACGAGCAGAGGCTTTGCATGGCCATTACGGGACGAAAAGAGCTGGTCGATCTCGCCGGAATGAACGATATAGACGCCGCGCGGCTGTTCGCCTTCGCGGAAGAGAATGCTGCCGGTCGGCCATCCTTCCGCTTTTTCGTATCGGGACAGCGCGCGGACGACCGATTCACTCAATGCCGGGCTGGTGCTGGTTTCGGTTTGCGTCTCGACAGTCACGTCGCCACCTCGTGTTTGGTTCAATATTTACCGCACGCTCACAGTACGAACATCCCTCTGTGATGCACTGTGACGGGCCATACACGCGATGGTGTCGCGCATCTCACACACTGACCAGCGCTTCGAGGTTCTCGCGATCGAGCACGAACAGCGTCGAGCCCTTCACGTCGATGATCTTCTTGCGCTTGAAATCGCTCAATAGACGGGTCACGGTCTCGCGCGTGGTGCCGATCATCTGCGCGATCTCCTCGTGCGTCAGCAGCACCTTGAGGCGCATCCCCTTCGGAGTCATTTCGCCGTCGTTGATGCACCAATCGAGAAGGAGGCGGGCCAGCTTCTCGGCGGTGGTCTGCGACAGACCGAGGGAACGGATCTCGCGCTGTGCCGAGTGATATTTCTCACTGAGCTGTTGCGCGGTGTGCATGCACGCCTCGAGATGCGTATTGAGGAACTTCAGGAAATCGTCGCGCTTGATGAAATTCAATTGCGACGGCTCGATCGTCTCGGCGGAGACTTCATAAGGGCGGCCGAGGATCGTGGCGCTGGCGCCGAGGACTTCGCCCGGCTCCGCGATCTTGACGATCAGCGTTTTCCCTTCCGTCGACGACGTGGTCAGCTTCGCCCGTCCGCTGCAGAGAATGAAGACGCCGCGAGGATCCTCACCTTCGACGAAGAGCAGCGAGCCTTTCGGATAGAGACTCGTGAACTTCACCCCGTCGAGAGCACGGACCACCGGCTCACCCATATTGCAGAAAAGACGCTCCGCGCGAACGCTGCATTCATTGCAGTTGTATTCGACTTCGAGGTTATACGGTGACGGCATAAAGCCTCCTGCTCACGTCACACAATGTAGCGGCGCTGGTCTCAAGCGCGCACTGGCGTGAGTCACAAGCCGATGTGACACGCGTCACGCCGTCACATCGCCGCGTTTGCCCGCGTGCGTGTGATGCGGAGGAAGCGCGCCGGCTCCACGGCATTGTTCGCGACCGTGTACGGACGGTCCGTCATCAGCAAGACCGCGTCGCCGTTCTGGGCCAGGTGTTGTCCGGTCTCGAAGCTGATGCAGATCGTTCCTTCGATCACGTACAGCATCGACGTCGATCCCGGCGGTGAGGTCGGCGGGGCGATGTGCTGCCGCGCGGCGAGCTGGCAGTCGTCGAAGTCGCGCAGTTGCGGGCCGCTGGCCAGCACCGGCGACTCCGTCACTTCCACGAAATCGGCGATCGATTTGTTGAAGGCCCGGGCCAGCCGCTCGACCATCTCCACGCTCGGCTCGACGGCGTTCGCCTCGAGGTAGTGCAGCATCCCTTTGCTGATCTTCGCGTGCTCGATGAAGCGGCGCCGGCTCCAGTTCTCGCGCATGCGGTACGCGCGGGTGCGCGGGCCGATCGCCGCGGCCAGCGCATCGGGATCGCAATAGCGCGGCACGATCTTCGATTCATCCGGCAGCTTCGACCGGTCGAGGTCATCTTCGAGCAGCTCGGCCAGCGACAGGCCGGCCACGTTGGCCAGGCGGAGCACGGTCGAGATACCGGGGTTGGAGCCGTCGCGCAGCAGATGTTTGACGACGTTGACGCTGATGCCGGCGCGCTCGGCGAGCTGCGCCAGCGACCAGCCGTAGTGCAGGCGCAACGTGGAAACGTTGCGCGCGAGGCGATTCGTGAGGATGGATCCGTTCATTGTCTCGTTCTCCCAGGGACGGCCGCGAGGTGCGCGGGAGGGAGAGCGGATCAAATGCGCAGCAGCGGAACGCGCGGACCGCGATCGAGCTCGCAGACGAAAGGCGCGTGCGCGACGCGGTCGTGCGCGTGCATCGCGTCGCGGGCGATGCGTCCCGAGCCGGCCGTCAGCAGCGCGACGTGCTGCCGCAACGGCGGCGCGGAGACGAGCCGGTGCGCGCTCTGGTGCTGCACGCCGTGATGGTCGTGCGGCGCGCAGAGGACGACCACGATGATGCAGACCGTCAGGACGCCGAGCCACGCAAATGCAATCGCAAACCGTTTCATCGCCTGCCGCAAATTATATCAAGCGGCTCACTTGCCCTTCAGGAACTCGTCCTCCTGCTGCTGCTCCTTCATCTCGCCCGGGCTCATCGGGTTCATCGCTTTCATCTGCTGCAGCTCCGCCGGCGTGATCTTCGGCAGATGGCGGATGAAGTGGACGAGCTTCCAGTTGTCGGCGTCGTCGCGGCCGCTCGCGTCGCCCCACGCCGGCATGCCGGTGAGGCGCACACCATTCTTGATGATGGAGAAGAGCTCGCCGTCGGTCAGGTTCTGCGTGCGCGGCTGCCGCATGTCGGGCGCCTTCGGATAAAGGTTGCGGCCGATCTCGGTCTGGCCGCTGCCGTCGTTGCCGTGACAACCGGCGCAGTGATCGGCCCAATGCGCGCGCCCGTCGGCGAGCACCGCGTCGCTCAGCGGGATCGGGTTCAGCGCTTTGCGCATCGCCATCGGCGTCGCCAGATGCCGTACGGTCCGCGCGATCGCGACCTCGGCCACCGTCGGCTCGCCGCGCGTGCTGAGTCCGCGCGTGATGAGGAAGCCGAGCGCGATCAGCGTAACGATCAGGAGGACGAGGAAGAGGATGCCGAGCGCTCTCATACCCCACGCAAGCGAACGAACACGTACAACGAACGCGGATGCTCCCCGTAATCGGCTTTCAACGCATCCGGCACCACATACCCCGTCACGTTCGCGCCGACCGCACCGCGGATCATCGACGTCGTGAGCACATCGCGCGAGTAGCCGAGCGTCAGCGCCTTGATGCGATGCACGCCCGCCTCGCGCAGCTCGTCCTTGTCGACGAGCTCCGCGCGTCCGGTCACGTAATTGCGGTCGAGGAACTGATACACGCTCTCCGCGACCCAGGCGCTCGTCGACGGCCCATCGCTCTTGTCGTTGTGCCCGAAGATCACGCTCGTGTTCCAGCCGTGATTGCTGTAGGCGACCGACGCCGTCGTCCGCTGCACGTTCCCCGGCTCGGCCGCCTCGGGATGCTCGAGATGTCCGGTCGACAGCTGCGCACTCCAGTTCGAGGTCGGGTCGAACGTCACGCGCGCCGACCATGAATCGATCCTGCCGGTGTCGAGGTCCCACCGTTTCTCGTCCGGCTCGCGGCCGTGAAAGCCGCTGACGCCGAAGCCGAGCATGCCGTGCTGCGCGCCGATCGTGAGGACGCTGCCGGCGATGTGCGTCGAGTCCTGCACGTGATGGCTGAGCGTCGCCTGCGGGATCTCCGACGCCGACGCGCGATGCGGATACGCCACCGGTCCGAGCGCCGGATCGCCCATCGGCGCGGCGTAGAGGTAGCCGATCGTGTTGGCGGGCAGTGCATGCGCGTACTCCGCCGCGAGCTCCATGAAGAAATCGTGCGGATGCTGCGCGTCGATGATCGGCCGGCCGTGGATCGTCTCGCCGCTCTGGAAGAGCTCCGGATATTTCTGCCCGACCGTCGCCGGCTCGAGGCTGAGCATGGAGCGGAGCATGAGGTGACCGCCGGCCAGCGGATGATCGGCCATGGCCATGAACCAGTTCGTCGAAAACAATTTGTCGCCGCCGCGCGGACCGGACTGCTCGACCTGATTGATGAAGGCGAGCCCGTGCAGCATCAGCATCCAGTCGCCGCTGTGGATCATCGTCATGTGCATCGGCGCGGCCGCGGGGTTCATGGCGGTGCCGGACGCCTGGCGCATGAGGAAGTTGCTCGTCTCATCCATATGCATGCGCATGGGCATCTGCATTTGCGCGGAGGCGAGCGGCGCGGCAAGCATGAGAACGAACGGCAGGTACTTCACGAGCTTCATTGTGACATCCGTCATACGTTCGTGTGAGTAACGTTGCGAGGCGGAATTGCGCCGCGGTTTACATTGCTATCCGTGACGATGAACCGTCTCGCCAGCACCGCGATGTTGCTGCTGCTCGGAGCGGCGATCCTCGCGCCGGTTTGCGCAGCCTACTCGCTCTGCGCGATGCCGTGCTGTCATCGTGCAAACACGCCGCCGCCCTGCTGCACGATCGGCGCGGATCATCAGGATGTCGCCACGCTCGCACCGCCGGTGACCCATGCGGTTGCGCTGCCGGCCGTCGTGGTCGCCGAGGCCGCGCCGTCGTTCGAAGCGGCGACGCCGGTCATCACGCACGCCACAACTCCCGACCGCCCGCTGCACCTCTTCAATTCCGTCTTCCTGATCTGATCGCGTCTCCCGCCGCGTCCTTCCACCCGTACGCCAGGAGACCTTTCCGTGAATTTCGTTTTCGCGTTGCTGTTCGCAGCGACGATCCGCGCGACGCTGCCCGATCCGGCGCTCGACGCCGCGGTGCAGACCGCCATCGAACGTGCGCCCGACCTCGCTGCCGCGCGTGCCGCGGTCGAAGCGGCGAAGCGGCGCATCGAGCCGGCGCGCACGCTGCCCGACCCGTTCATTTCCGCCTCGAACAAGCAGGTGATGCTCTCGCAGCCGCTGCCCTTCCCCGGCAAGCTCGCCCTCGCCGGCCGTGCCGCCACGAGCGAAGCGCGTGAGATCGAGACCGCCGCCCTCGGGCGCGCCGCTCTGGCGATCGAGGCGCGCGTCCGCAACGCGTGGTACGACCTGCTGCTCGCGCAGGCGCTCGATCGCCTGGTCGAAGAACGCCGCGGGACCGCGACGCAGATCGAGGCGACGACGCGCGATCGCTACGCTGCCGGACTCGCCGTGCAGCAGGACGTCCTCCGCGCGCAGGCCGAGCTGGCGCGCATCGACGAGCTGAAGTCGGAGCAGCGCGCATCGATCGAAGCACGGCGCGCGGAGCTCGCGCGGCTCGTCGGCGACATCAATCCGAAGGTCGAGTTGCCGCCGGTCAGCGCGATCCCGTCCGAGCTCGTCGATGCGGCATTGGCCCGCAGCCCCGAGGCCGCGGCGGCGAAGCAGGGCATCGAGACGGCGCGGCTGCAGGTCGCCCTCGCGAAGAAGAACTTCCTCCCCGACTTCGTGACCAGCGTCTCGACGATGCGCGAGGTCAGCGCCGGGATCTCGCTGCCGATCTTCGCGAATCGCCGCCAGCGCAACCAGCTGGCGGAAGCGCAAGCGCGCGGCACGCAGCGGAGCGCCGAAGCGGACGCGATCGCGCGCGACGTCGAGGTGCGGACGCGCGAGCGGATCGCGCGACTCGCCGCGGCGAACGACGTCGCGACGCTCTACCGCGACAAAGTCATCCCGCTCGACGAGCTCTCGCTCGAATCGGCGCTGGTCAGCTACCGCTCGGCGAAGGTGCCGTTCGTCACCGTACTCGACGCCGTCAACGCGCTCTACGCCGATCGCGCCGGCTACCTCGGCCGGCTCGTCGAGGCGGCGAAATGGCGCGTTGCGATCGATGAGGTCATGCCATGAAAACGATTCTTCCGTGGATTCTCAGCCTGCTGCTCGCGACCGCGCTGGTCGTGGTCGTCGTTGCGCGTCCGCAGACGCCGGCCGCTCCGGTCGCGCCGCTGCCGGCGAAAAAAGTTCTCTACTGGGTCGATCCGATGCACCCGAGCTATCGCGCGGACAAGCCGGGGAAAGCGCCCGACTGCGGCATGGACCTCGTGCCGGTGTACGACGAGCCGAAGTCGACGCAGTTGATCGGCGTGAAGACGGGTGTTGCGGAGATGCGCGCGCTCGGCCGCGAGGTACACACCGTCGGCCGGATCGCCGTCGACGAGACGCGGCTCTACAAAGTCTCGACGAAGTTCGAGGGCTACATCGACAAGCTGTACGTCAACGTGACGGGGCAGCAGATCCGCCGCGGCCAGCCGCTCTTCTCCGTCTACAGCCCCGACCTCCTGGCCACGCAGCAGGAGTACCTCCTCGCGTTGCGCGCGGCGAAGCAGTCGCCGTCGCTGCTCGAGGCGGCGAAGCAGCGGCTGCTGCTGTGGGACATCACGCCGGCCGACGTGCGCCAGCTGGAGCGCAGCGGCACCGCGCGCAAGACGCTGACGATCACCGCGCCGGCGAGTGGCTACGTGCTGAACAAGATCGCCGTCGAAGGCGCACGCGTGATGCCGGGCGAGCCGCTGTTCGAGATCGCGAACCTCGACCGCGTCTGGCTGCTGGCCGACGTTTACGAATCCGAGCTGCCGTACATCCACAACGGCGCCGACGCGACGATGACGCTCACGTACATCCCCGGCCGCACGTGGCGCGGCCGCGTCAGCTTCATCGCCCCGACCGTCGACCCGATGACCCGCACGGTGAAGGTGCGCATCGAGTTCGACAACCGCGACGCGACGCTCAAGCCCGACATGTTCGCCGACGTCGTGATCGAACAGCCGTCCCGCAACGTGATCGCCGTCCCCGACTCCGCCGTCCTCCAGACCGGCACGCGCAACGTCGTCTACGTGATGAAAACGGACGGCACCTTCGACCGCCGCGACGTCACCCTCGGCACGAAGGAAGGAGAGCTCCGCGAGATCCGGAGCGGGATCGCGGCGGGAGAGAAGGTGGCGACGGAAGCGAACTTTTTGATTGATTCGGAGGCGAGACTCCGGTGATCGAAAAACTCATTCGCGTCTGCGCGACCAACAAATTCATCACCCTCGCGATCGTCGCCGTCCTCGTCTTCGTCGGCCTCTGGTCGATGGACCGCATCGCGCTCGATGCGTTGCCGGACCTTTCGGACACGCAGGTGATCGTCTATTCGAAGTGGGACCGCAGTCCCGACATCCTCGAGGACCAGGTCACCTATCCGATCATCACCTCCCTCCTCGGAGCACCGAAAGTCAAAGCCATCCGAGGGTTTTCGGACTTCGGGTACTCGTACGTGTACGTCGTGTTCGAGGAAGGGACCGACATGTACTGGGCGCGCAGCCGCGTGCTCGAGTACCTCTCGAAAATCCAGTCGCAGCTGCCGCAGGGAGTGAAGACCGAGCTCGGGCCGGATGCGACCGGCGTCGGGTGGGTGTTCCAGTACGCGCTGGTCGACAAAACGGGCAAACACTCGCTGGCCGACCTCCGCTCGCTGCAGGACTGGACCATCCGCTATCAACTGCAATCCGTCCCCGGTGTCGCGGAAGTCGCGTCGCTCGGCGGCTTCGTGCGGCAGTACCAGATCACCGTCGATCCGAACAAGCTGGCCGCGTATCGCATCCCGCTGATGCAGGTCATGGAATCGGTGCGCGCGTCGAACAACGAAGTCGGCGCGCGGCTCGTGGAGTGGAGCGGCGCGGAGTACATGGTCCGCGCGCACGGCTACGTGAAGAACATCGGCGACCTCGAACAGATCGTCGTGAAGAGCGACGAGCGCGGCACGCCGGTGCTGCTGCGCGACGTCGCGAACATCCAGCTCGGCCCCGAGCTGCGGCGCGGCGTCGCCGATCTCGACGGCGAAGGGGAGACCGCCGCCGGCATCGTGGTGATGCGGCAGAACGAGAACGCGCTCGAAGTGATCAAAGCGGTCAAGTCGCGGCTCGCGGAGATCCAGAAGACGTTGCCCGAGGGCGTGCAGATCGTGACCACGTACGACCGCTCGGAGCTGATCGAGCGCTCCATCCACACGCTCAAGCACGAGCTGATCCTCGAGATGATCATCGTCTCGCTCGTCATCCTGCTGTTCCTGTGGCACCTGCCGAGCGCGATCATCCCGATCTTCACGCTGCCGGCGGCGATCATCCTCGCCTTCATCCCGATGAAGATCTTCGGGATCAACGCGAACATCATGTCGCTCGGCGGCATCGCCATCGCCATCGGCGCGATGGTCGACGCGGCGATCGTGGTCGTCGAGAACTCGCACAAAAAACTGGAAGTGTGGGATGCGAACGGGCGGCACGGCGACTTCAGGGAAGTGATCATCGGCGCGATCCAGGAAGTCGGGCGGCCGAGCTTCTACTCGCTGATCGTTATCGCCATTTCATTCATGCCGGTCTTCTTCCTCGAAGCGCAGGAAGGGCGGCTCTTCCGGCCGCTCGCGTTCACGAAGAACTTCGCGATGGCCATCGCCGCGATCCTCGCGGTGACGCTCGATCCGGCGCTGCGGCTGCTCTTCGCGCGGATGCCGAAGCGCGTGCTGCGTGAAGAGCAACACCCGATCTCGCGCATCCTGCACCGCCTCTACCTGCGGCCCACGAGGTTCGTGCTGCGGCATCCGCGCGCGGTCGTCGCGACGGCGCTGCTCGCCGTGCTGCTCACGATCCCGGCGTACCGCAAGCTCGGGCACGAGTTCATGCCGCCGCTGAACGAAGGAACGATTCTCTACATGCCGACGACGCTCCCCGGCATCTCGGCGGCGGAAGCGCAGAAACTGCTGCAGCGGCAGGACCAGATCCTGAAGTCCTTCCCCGAGGTGGAGCGGGTCTTCGGGAAGGCCGGAAGGGCGGAGACACCGACCGATCCGGCGCCGTTCTCGATGATGGAGACGGTCGTCGTGCTCAAGCCCGAATCGGCCTGGCGCAAGGGGCTGACGTACGACGCGCTGGTCAACGAGATGAACGCGAAGCTGGCGCTGCCGGGGCAGACCAACGCCTGGACGATGCCGATCCACAACCGCATCGACATGCTGACCACCGGCATCCGCACGCCGGTCGGCGTGAAGATCTTCGGCGCCGACCTGAACGAGATCGAGGCCACCGGCAAGCAGGTCGAGCGCGCCTTGCAGAACGTCCCCGGCACGCGCAGCGTGTACGGCGAGCGGGTGGCCGGCGGCTACTTCGTCGACTTCGACCTGAACCGCGCGCAGATCGCGCGCTACGGACTGCGCATCGACGACGTGCAGAGCGTGATCATGACCGCGATCGGCGGCGAGAATGTTTCGACGACCATCGAAGGCCGCGAGCGCTATCCGATCAACATCCGCTATCCGCGCGAGATGCGCGACGACGTCGACAAGCTCGCGCGCACGCTCGTCCCCACGATGTCGGGCGCGCAAGTCCCCCTCGGGCAGCTCGCGTCGATCAAGCTCGTCGAAGGCCCGTCGATGATCCGCGACGAGAACGGCCGCCTCTCCGGCTATGTCTACGTCGACGTCGATACCGAGAAGCGCGACATCGGCAGCTATGTCGAGGAAGCGAAGAAAGTCGTCGAGGCACAGGTGAAATTGAAGCCGGGCTATCTGCTGACGTGGAGCGGCCAGTACGAATCGATGGCCCGCGTGCGGGAGAAGATGAAGGTCGTCCTGCCGCTCACGCTGCTGATCGTCTTCGTGCTGATCTACCTCAACACGAAGTCGCTGCCGAAGACGGCCATCGTGCTGCTCGCGGTGCCGTTCTCCGCGATCGGCGCGGTCTGGCTGCTCTACTTCCTCCACTACAACATCTCGATCGGCGTGTGGGTCGGGCTGATCGCGTTGCTCGGGCTCGACGCGGAGACCGGCATCTTCATGCTGCTGTATCTCGATCTCGCGTACGCCGAGCGGAAGAGCGACTCGATCGGCGACCTCCACGAGGCGATCCTGCACGGCGCGGTGCAGCGGGTGCGGCCGAAGGTGATGACCGTCGCCTGCGCGTTCTTCGGACTGGTGCCGATTATGTGGTCGAACGGCGCGGGATCGGACGTGATGAAGCGGATCGCGGCGCCAATGGTCGGCGGTCTCGTGACGTCGTTCCTGATGGAGCTGCTGGTCTATCCGGCGATCTATTTATTGTGGCGGCGCGTGCCGCAGCGCGAACCGGCGCGGCAGTGGTGGCCGCGCGTGGCCGCGATCGGCGCGGCGACGGCCATCGCGATCGCCGCATTCATCTTCCTGCCGCACACGATGCCGCTTTACCCGCGCTACGAATCCGTGCGACAGGCGCTCCTCTCCGGCTCGCTCGAGCAGACGAAAACAGCGGCCGCGCAACTGGCGACCGACGCGCGCGAAACGAAGCAGGCGCAGATCGCGTCGCGCGCGGACGCGTTGGCCAGGAGCGAATCGATGGACGCCGCACGCGATCAGTTCGCGAGCCTCTCCGACGCGATGATCGCGTATCGCGAGCACGGCAACGAGAAGCCGAAGCCGGAGGTCGTCTACTGCTCGATGGCGAAGCGCTCGTGGCTCCAGCCGGCCGGGGACATCGCGAACCCGTACTATGCCGACGCGGCGATGCGCGGCTGCGGCGAGATCACGGCGCGGTGACCCGACCGGGTCTCCTCCTTGCAACAGCCGGGCACATGCGACTCGACGACCAGCGAAGAAGCTCCAACGTCGAAGATCAACGCGGTGGCGGCGGATTCGGTCTGCCGGTCATCGGCGGCGGGATCGGGACGGTCATCATCCTGATCGTAGCCGCGCTCTTCGGCATCAATCCGCGGCAGCTGATGAACCAGAGCAATCAACCGGCGCAGCAACAGCAGCCGCAGGCGCCCGGCCAGCCGGCGACGACGACCGATCCCCAGGTCGATTTCGTCGCCGCGGTCCTCGGCGACACGGAAGACGTCTGGCACGCCTACTTCCGCGAGCACCTCGGGCGCGACTACGAGGAGCCGCACCTCGTCGTCTTCACGCAGGCGGTGCAGTCGGCGTGCGGCTTCGCGCAGTCGGCGACCGGACCGTTCTACTGCCCCAACGACAACAAGGTCTACATCGACCTCGGCTTCTATCGCGAGCTGAAGGAGCGCTTCAAGGCGCCGGGCGATTTCGCGCAGGCGTACGTGATCGCGCACGAGGTCGGGCATCACGTGCAGAACCTCCTCGGCACGTCGGAGAAAGTGCACCAGCTCGAAGAGCGCTCGTCGGAGCGGCAGGCGAACGACCTGTCGGTGCGCCTCGAGCTGCAGGCCGACTGCTACGCCGGCGTCTGGGCCAACCACGCGCAGAAGATGCGCAACATCCTCGAGCCGGGCGACGTCGAGGAAGCGCTCAACGCCGCCAGCGCGATCGGCGACGATCGTTTGCAGATGCAGTCCCGCGGCTACGTGACTCCCGACTCCTTCACGCACGGAACCTCCGCCCAGCGCGTGTCGTGGTTCAAGCGCGGATTCGAAGGCGGCGACCTGCAGAACTGCGAGACGTTCCGCTAGCGGACGTCCGACTCCGGCAGCTGCGATTCCGGATTGAAGTCCGGCGGACGCGGGCCGCCCGGCGCGTGCGTGCGCAGGCGGCTGTGGCGATAGCCGTACAGCGCGTAGATCACCAGTCCGACCGCGAGCCAGCCGAAGAAGCGCCACCACGACGCGGGCGGCAGATACGCGATCAGGCCGATGCACGACAGCACGCCGAGGATCGGGAAAAGATACGTGCCGCCGGGGACGCGGAACGAGCGCTCGCGATCGGGATCCTTGATGCGCAGGATCATGATGCCGAGGCAGACGAGGATGAAGGCGAAGAGCGTTCCGATGTTCGTGAGGTCGACCATCGAATCGAGCGACGTGAACATCGCCGTCACGCCGACCAGGACGCCGGTGATGATCGTGCCGACGTGCGGCGTCCCGAAGCGCGGATGGACGCGGGAGAAGAACGGCGGCAGCAGCCCGTCGCGCGACATGGCGAAGAAGATGCGCGGCTGGCCGAGCTGGAAGACGAGCAGCACCGCCGTGTGCGCGACGACCGATCCGAACGCGACGACGCCGACCATCCAACCCGGCATCGACACGTACTTCATGGCCAGCGTCAGCGGCTCCGCCTGTTCGCTGGACAGCGTCTTCACCAGCGCCGGAAACGGGATCATGCCGGTGAAGACCGCCGCGATCAGCGCATAAATCAAGGTGCAAACGACGAGCGATCCGATGATGCCGATCGGCATGTCGCGCTTCGGATTGCGCGCCTCTTCCGCCGTCGTCGACACCGCGTCGAATCCGATGTAAGCGAAGAAGACGATCGCCGCGCCGGTGGCGATCCCGCGGAAACCGTTCGGGGCGAACGGATGCCAGTTGGCCGGCTTCACGAACTTCACGCTGACGAGCACGAAGAAGGTCAGGATCACGAGCTTGATCGCGACCATCCAGAAGTTGAAGCTGGCCGATTCGCGGATGCCCCACACCAGCACAATCGTGATGAACGCCACGATCGCCACCGCGAGGATGTTGAAGACGATCGGGATGCCAAAGATGTGCGGCGCGTGCGCGACGAGGTCCGGCATGCGCGCGGCCGCCGTCGTGTAATCAATGGTGAGCCACGGCGGCAGGTGAATGCCGAAGCCTTCCAGCAGGACGTTGAAGTAGTTGGCCCACGAGATGGCCACCGCGACGTTGCCGATGGCGTATTCGAGCGTGAGGTCCCAGCCGATGATCCACGCCACGAGCTCGCCGAGCGTGGCGTACGAGTAGGTGTACGCGCTGCCGGCGACCGGCACCATCGACGCGAATTCGGCGTAGCAGAGCGCGCTGAATCCGCAGACGACGGCGGTCAACACGAAGGAGATCATCAGCGCCGGTCCGGCGCCGGGCCGCTGGGCATCGCCGGCCGCGGCCGTACCGATCGTGGCGAAGATGCCGGCGCCGATGATCGCGCCGATGCCGAGGGCGATCAGGTTCCACGGCCCGAGGACTTTCTTGAGCTGGTGCCCTTCCTCGTGCGTCTCGGCGACGAGCGCATCGAGCGACTTCGTGCGGAACAGATCGCTGATATTCATGTGCGCGGCATGATATTAGACTTGTCGCCACATCCAGGAGGCCCACCATGACCGCGATCGAACAGAGCGCACCGACCAAATATCCCGACGTCCGCAACTACATCGGCGGCACGTTCGTCGACACCACCGCCGAACAGCATCTCGACGTCACGAATCCCGCCGACGGCAGCGTCATCTCGCGCGTGCCGCTCTCCTCGGGCACCGACGTCGACCGCGCGGTCGAGGCGGCGCAGAAGGCGTTCCCCGGCTGGTCGGGGATGCCGATCAAGGAGCGGGTGCAGGTCTTCTTCCGCTACAAGACGCTGCTGGAAAAGAACATCGACGAGCTGGCCGCGCTGGTCACCGAGGAAAACGGCAAGGTGCTGAGCGAAGGAAAGGCGGAGGTGCTGAAGTCCGCCGAGCTGACTGAATTCGCCTGCTCGCTGCCGCAGATCACTGCGGGCGAAGTGCTGGAAGTGAGCCGCGGCGTGGAATGCCGCGTGGAGCGCTATCCGGTCGGCGTCGTCGCCTCGATCACGCCGTTCAACTTCCCGAACATGGTCCCGAACTGGACGATCCCGAACGCGATCGCCCTCGGCAACTGCATGGTGCTGAAGCCTTCGGAGCAGGTGCCCATCTCCGCCGGCCGCATCGCCGAGCTGCTGCGCGAGGCGGGACTGCCGGACGGCGTCCTGAACATCGTGCACGGCGGCCAGGCGACCGTCGAGGCGATCTGCGATCACCCCGGCATCGAGGGGATCAGCTTCGTCGGCTCGACGAAGGTGGCGAAGATCGTCTTCCGGCGCGGCTCGGCCAGTCTCAAACGCGTCCTCGCCCTCGGCGGCGCGAAGAACCATCTCATCGTGATGCCGGACGCGGAGCCGGAGATGACGTCGACGAACGTCGTCGCGTCGATGGCCGGTTGCGCGGGCCAGCGATGCATGGCGGCGTCGGTGATGATGGCCGTGGGCAAGACCGATCACATCATCGAGCGGATGGTGAACATCGTCCGCGGCATGGTGCCGGGCGTGCACATCGGGCCGGTAATCTCGCGCGAGGCGAAGCAGCGGATCGAGGGTTACATCACCGAGGCGGAGAAGATGGGGGCCAAGGTGCTGGTCGACGGCCGCGACTATCGCGTGCCGGGCAAAGAGAACGGCTTCTACGTCGGCCCGACGCTGATCGATCACGTGACGCCCGACATGCGCATCGCGCAGGAAGAGGTGTTCGGCCCGGTGATGGTGATCATCCGCGCGGACGACGTGAACGACGCGCTGCGCGTGCAACACGGCTCGGCGTACGGCAACGCGGCGAGCGTGTTCACGGAGAGCGGCGGCGTCGCGCGCTACGTGATGGAGAACGCCAGCGCCGGGATGGTGGGCGTGAACGTCGGCGTCCCCGTGCCGCGCGAGCCGTTCGGCTTCGGCGGCTGGAACGAGTCGAAGTTCGGCGTCGGCGACATCACGGGGCGCGGGTCGATCGAGTTCTGGACGAAGTCGAAGAAGATGACGACGAAGTGGAACAAGGAAGCGGGCGTGAATTGGATGTCGTGACGCGAGTTATTGAGTTGTTGAGTTGTTGAGTGGTTGACGGCGGTCAGAGGCGGGTTTTGATCTCGGCGATCTCGTGCTCGATTTCGTGAACGCGCTGTTCGAGAGCTTCGAGGTCCGACTTCAACGCCATCTTGTCGAGTTTCTGTTCGACGGCGTCCATGCGCATCTCCAGACGCTTCAAGCCGCCGCGGATTGCGATCAACTCGCTGTCGATCCGCTGGAATTGCTTGTAGATGTTGTCCATGTGACTGAGGAACTCGTCACGGGTGACCATGCCCGAGCGCACGTCGCCGATCTCTGAGCGCATCTCGGCGAACCGCGGCCCGATGATCTCCCGGTCGTACCGCATCAGCGTTTCCCACAGATCTTCGGCTTCGATCGCCATACCCCATCATCCTACCTCGGTCCGCGTGCTAACCTCATTTCTCCAAAGGAGGTAGAACTGGAGCCCGCTGCGACGATCCTGGTCGTCGATGACAACGCGCTCAACCGTGCGCTGCTCGAAGAGGAGCTGACGCATCGCGGGTTCGCCGTGCGCATGGCGGACGGCGGGACGGAGGCGCTGGAACTGCTGGCGCTGGAGCCGTTCGACCTCGTCCTTCTCGACATCATGATGCCGGACGTCGACGGCCTCGCCGTCCTGCGCAAAATCCGCGAGACCTCGTCCGGGCTCGAGCTGCCGGTGATCATGACCACGGCGCGCGCCGACCGGCGCGACATCGTCAACGCGCTCGAGCTCGGGGCGAACGATTACGTCACCAAACCGATCGACCTTCCGGTCCTCCTCGCGCGCGTCCGGACGCAGCTGGCGCTCGCGCACGCGAGCCGCGACCTGCGCGTCGCGCAGCAGAAGATCCTCGACCTCACCGCGGCGCATCGCGACGTCGATTCGTGGTCGCGCGCGACGGCGGCCGAGATCTCGGAGCTGCTGAACGCCGAGGTCGAGGTGGTGTTCGGGAAGAAAGAGGATGAGACGTCGATGGCGGTGCACGAGACCAACCCGGTCTCGCGGCGCTCATCGCAGAACGACGGCGACTCGATCCGGCTGCCGATCGAGGCGGCGGGGCGGCACAGCGGCGAAGTCATCGTCCGGCGGACGTTCCTCACGCGCGAAGAGCGGGTGCTCATCGAGAGCTTCGCCACGCAGCTCGGCGCGGCGCTGGAGATGCGCGACCTCCGCTGGGAACTGACCGCCGCGCGGCAGCGCTTTTTCGACCAGCGCAAGCAGCTGATCGAGAACGGCACGGTGCTGCTGCACGTCTGCACGCGGTGCGGCCGCTGCTACGAGCACACGGTGCGCGAGTGTCCGGTCGACGGCTGGCCGCTCGACGGCGCGCAGCTCGTGCCGCTGCGGGTGGCGGAGCGCTACGTGCTGCGGCGGCGGATCGCGGTCGGCTCGACGGCGCGCGTCTTCGCGGCGGAAGACGAGCGGCTGCGGCGTCCCGTGGCCATCAAGATCATCAAGTCGGAGTACTTCAACGATCACGAGATCCGCCAGCGTTTCGAGCGCGAGGCGCAGGCGGCGGCGAGCATCCATCATCCGAACGTCAGCACGGTCTTCGACTCCGGCGCGCTCGACGACGGCTCGCTCTTCTTCGTGATGGAGCAGCTGCGCGGCCTCGACCTCGCGCAGATGATCAAGGCGTACGGCCCCGGCTCGCCGGCGCAGGTGGCCAGCCTGCTGCGGCAGGTCGGAGCGGCGCTCGCCGCGGTGCACAAGGCGGGCTTCATCCATCGCGACATCAAGCCGTCGAACATCTTCCTGGTCGAGGAGGGCGACGGCTTCCGCGCGAAAGTGCTCGACTTCGGCATCGTGAAATCGATCGACGCCGACTCGACGCTCACCCGCCACGGCAGCTTCATCGGCACGCCGGCGTACATGGCGCCGGAGCAGATCGACCGCAAGTCGCGCCTCGATCCGCGCACCGATCTCTACGCCTTCGCCACCGTCGCGTACGAGGCGCTCGCCGGACGCCGCGTGACCACCGGCAAGGAAGTGACGAAGGTCTTTGCGGAGATCCTGTACGAACAGCCGCCGGCGATCTCGACCCTCGTCAACAGCGGCAACGCGCAGCTCGACGCGGAGTTCGCGCGGGCCCTGGCGAAGAACGCGGACGAGCGGCCGGCGTCGGTCGCCGAATGGACGGAGCGGGTCGCCGTGATGCTCGACGCGATGCACGGCGATCGCGGCTGGCCGGCCCGCTTCACGCCGCAATCCGACCCCGCCACCGCGCCGTAGTTCGTCGGCGGCGAGTCAAACGACGTCGACCCGCCGCCGCACTGTCGGCCGCTAGTCCTTCCGCACGCGCAGCGGATACGGCGGGCGCACCGGCTGCGCGGACGGATGTTCGGCGAGCTGCTTCATCGCCACTTCGATCGCCTTGTCGAGCTGCGGATCGCGGCCGGCGATGACGTCGGCCGGCGTGTCGTCGACGTCGATGTCGGGCGGCACGCCTTCGTTCTCCACCACCCAGCCGCCGTCCGGCGTCCAGATGGCGAGGTTCGGGGCGGTTATGGTGCCGCCGTCCATCAGGTCGGGAAAGCCGAGGATGCCAACCAGGCCTCCCCAGGTGCGGCGGCCGACGATCGTGCCGAGGTTCAGCTTGCGGAACATCCACGGTAGGAGGTCGCCGCCGGAGCCGGCGTTCTCGTCGATGATCATCACCTTCGGCCCCTGGATCGACGCCAGCGGCGTCTTCAGCGTGCCGCCGTAGCGCGTGGCCCAGTAGCTGATGAGCGGGCGGCGCAGGATGTCGATGTAGTAGTCGGCCACCTGTCCGCCGCCGTTGTAGCGCTCGTCGACGATGACGGCCTCGCGATCCGCCTGCGGAAAGAAGTAACGCTTGAAGTATTCATGTCCGGCAACGGCGGTATTCGGCACGTAGACGTACGCCACGCGGCCGTTCGTCTTCTCCGTGACATAGCGGAGGTTCTTCTCCACCCACGCGCGGTTGCGCAGCGGCGACTCGTCATCGACCGGCACGACCTTCACGGTGCGCGAGCCAGTGCCGTCGCCGTTCGGTCCGACCGTGATCTCGACGATGCGGCCGGCGGTGCGCTCGAAGCGTTGATAGAGGTTGTCGGGATACTTGAGATCTTTGCCGTCGACGGCGAGCAGGTACTCCCCTTCCACGACGTCGACGCCCGGCTCGGTGAGCGGCGAGCGGAGATCGGGATTCCAATTCAGGCCGCCGTAAACCCTGGCGAAGCGATAGCGGCCGTTCTCGACTTTGTAATCGGCGCCGAGGAGTCCGCCCGGGACCGCGGTGACTTCGGCCAGCGAGTCGCCGCCGCCGCCGCGGTGATGGCCGACCGTCAGCTCGCTGCACATCCACTGGATCACGCGCGAGAGGTCCTGGCGCACCGCGAGGTCCGGCAGGAACTGCGCGTATTTGTCGTGCATCGCCTTCCAGTCGGCGCCGTGGTAGTTCGGGTCGTAGAAGTAATCGCGATTGATGCGCCAGGCGTCGTCGAACATCTCGCGCCACTCGGCCAGCGGCTCCACGCGCACCTCGACGCTGCCGATGCCGAGCTTGTGCGCCTTGGCCATGTCGATCTTGTCGCCGAGGTCGGCGATCGACCAGGCGTCTTTGACCTGATAGAGCACCCGCTTGCCGTCGTTGGAAAGGCGGAAGTCGTCGGCGGTCTCGAGGAGCGTGTCTTCCTTCCGTTTCGTGAGGTCGAAGCGGGCGAGGGCGGGCGAATCGTCTGCGCTGCCGAGGCGCGCGGCGCCGCTGTTGCGAAGGTAAACGAGTTGACCGGTTTTCGCGATCTGCAGCAGGCTGTAGAGCGCCGGCTTGAGCGGGAGAGACTGGATGCGCTGACCGAGGCGCTCGAAGTCGACCGTGACTTTGACCGGCTCCTTCTTGTCGTCCTTTTTCTCTTTCTCGTCGGCGGCCGCCGCTTTTTCCTCGTCGCTTTCCTTCGCCAGCGGCGAGACGACGCCCTTGGGCAGCACCGCGAGGTAGATCTCGTTCGTGGCCCGGACGTCGTTGTTCGATTGCGAGAACCAGTCGGCCACCGGGCCGGCATCGGTCGATGACGTGAAGTAGAGGTACTTGCCGTTCGGATCGAAGACCGGATCGCGGACGTCGGAGAGTCCGTCGGTCACGTTGAACGACTTCGCCTGCTCGACGGACCAGAGCGCGAGCGTGTGGAGGTTCATGTTGCCGGCGCGCGTGTAGGCGAGCCACTTCGAGTCGGGCGACCAGGCGTGATCGATGGCGACGCCGGGGCGGTAGAGCGCGTTTGCCGTGACCTTCGTCGAGGCGCCGGTGGCGGCGTCGAGAACGAAGAGCGTCTGCGAGTTGTCGATGAAGCTGAGGTGCGTGCCGTCGGGCGACCACTTGAAGTCGTCGTACCAGCCGGAGCCGTGCAGCTTGATCGCGCGCGGAGTGCCGCGGCCGTCCTGGTTCGCGATGCGCAGCTCGTACTCGCCCGTCTCGTCGGTGACGTACGCAATCGACTTGCCGTCGGGCGACCATGACGGCGAGCGGTCATTCGCCGCGACCGACTGCGTCAGGTTGCGGTCATCCCCTTTTTCCATCGGCACGGTGACGATCTCGCCGCGGTACTCGAAGGCCGCGCGCGCACCGCTCGGCGAGAGCGAGACGTTGCGGATGTACTTCGCGCCCTTGGCGTAACGCGGACGCGTCTCGACGAGGTCCGCGGCGACGCCGATCTTCAGCCGCGCTTCTTTCTGCGTCGCCGGCTCGAACACGTGGACGTAGCCGGCCTGCTCGAAGATCACCTTACCGTCGCCGGCGGTGGCGTCGATGACCGGGAAGTCCTTGAAGCTGGTCAGCTGCGCGACCTGCTTCGATTTCGTGTCGTAGGAGAAGAGGTTGAGCTCACCAGCGCGGTCGGAGAGGAAGTAGACGCGGTCGCCGATCCACATTGGATCGGTGTCGTTGCAGCGGCCGGCCGGCTGCGGGATCTGCTCGGTGGCGTTGCTGGCCATGTCGAAGATCATCAGCCGCGAGGCGGTGCCGCCGCGGTAGTTCTTCCACTGCCGGAAGGCCTCACCGATGGGGAGATAGACGAGCTTCTTTCCATCCGGCGAGAAGGCCGCCTTGACGCCGTGCGGGATCGGCAGCTTGGTCACCGGGCCGCCCGCGGCGGGGACGGTGAAGAGCTGCTGGTAGCGGCGCGTGTGGACCTCGCGCGGCGAGGCGAAGAGGACCGACTTGCCGTCGGGGGTGAAGCCGAGGGCGACGTCGTTGTAGGGGTGATACGTGAGCCGCTTCGGGACGCCGCCGGTCGACGGGACGACGTAGACATCGGTGTTGCCTTCGTACCGGCCGGTGAACGCGATGAGCGAGCCGTCGGGCGAGTAGCGCGGACCCGATTCGACGCCGGGATGCGACGTGAGCCGCCGCACGCCGCTGCCGTCGGGATTCGCCACCCAGAGGTCGTTCGCATACGCAAACACGATCTGGTGCGACGAGATGGCCGGATCGGAGAGAAGCCGGGTGTCGTTGATGTCGATGGCGAAGGTGGGGAGGGCGAGAGCGAGGAGCGCGAAGAGGACGAGTTTTCGCATACGGAGGGGGAGTGTAGCGCGGGTCCGAAATGTGTACGGTACACATCCGGTTACACCTTTCATGCGAACGAACATCGTGCTCGACGATCAGCTCGTGGATGAAGCCCTCTCTCTCACCGGCGCGCGCACGAAGCGCGAGGTGGTGCATCTGGCGCTCGAAGAGCTCGTGAAGTCGCGGAAGAAAAAGAACCTGGCCGATCTCGCCGGGCGCATTCGCTTCCGCGCGGGCTTTGATCACAAGGACCTCCGAAAGCTCCGCGGATGATCCTGGTCGATACGTCGGTCTGGGTCGAACTGCTTCGCGACCGGAGCGGCCGAGTGAGGAAATCGCTGGAGGACGCGCTCGACGGCGATGAGGCGGTGCTGGCCCGATTTCACCAGCTCGAGCTCCTGCAGGGCGCGCGCGATGAGCGAGAATGGGCGCTCCTCCACGAATATCTCGAGGCACAGGTCTATCTGGAATGCGGCACGGAGTCCTGGGTCGAGGCGGGGCGCATCTACTTCGAGTTACGGCGCCGCGGGCGCACGGTGCGAAGCCCGATCGACTGTTGCATCGCGCAGATTGCGATCCAGCACGACGTCCTGCTCCTGCATCGAGACCGCGACTTCGAGGCCATTTCGGAGATTAGACCGCTGCGCCAGCGCCGCCTCCCATCTCCCTGAAATATCGATGTAAACCCTGCGATTATTACGGCCGCCGTGTTCCTCACCACATTTCTGCTCGCGGTCGCCGTGCAGGCGCAGGCGCCAGCTGTGCTCACGCCGGCCGAGCAGAACGCGGCGTTCCGGTTCGCGCAGGGGCTCACCTCGTCGCACATCCGCACCTTCACGCCCGTCGCGGCGAACGCCGACGATCTCGCGGGCGACCCCTGGTCCAGCGTCCGCAATTTCTTCGCGCTTCACGACTGCATCGCGGTCCGCTCGTACAGCACATCGCGCGACGGCGACTGGCTCGTCGTCGACGTCGACGGCAACGCGCGCATGCGCAATGCGCGGCACAACGTGCGCGACCTCGACACCGTCTGGTATCTGCGGCTCGACCGCAACGGCGCGATCGCGAGCGCGATGACCGAGGTCGATTACGCGGCCGATCAGCTCGTGCGGGCGCAGGACGACGACGCGCGCCGCGCCATCGTCCGCAGGTACGACACGATCCTTCCGAAAATCGCGAAGGCGATCTCCGACCTCGCCACGCGCACCGATCGCGCGCGAACGAGACCGGCCGTGCAGTTTCTCGTCGAATCGGACAACGATCCCGAGACCAATGCCTACGCCTGGTGCGCGCTCGCGCGCCTCGTGCGCTTCGGGCAGCGCGACTCCGCCACCGCGGTCCGCCTTGCCGAGGTCGCGCGCGTGGCGGCGGCGCACATCGATTCGTGCGAGCTCCACGCGTACATCGAGTACACCGCCGGCACAGTGAGCGAGCCCGACGACGTCGAGCGGCAGCGCGCGATCCTCGATCCGCTGATCGACGAGGTCGATACTCTCGATGATCCGACGCCGGCGCTGCGGGCGATCAACGTGCGCGCCGGCAATCAATACGGCATCGCCGACATCGGCGGCGCGTATCGCCTGGTACACCGCCTCATCGACCTCTCCACCGCTTACGACTGGCCCGAGGGGCAGCTCCTCGGGTGGCACGCCGAAACGCTGATCAAAGAGGAGCTGACCGAATGGCAGAACGCCATCGTGAGCGAAAAGCGGACCGCCGCGCTGGCTCACGAAATCCTCAACAAGGAATTCGAGGCCCGCTCCTGCAACATGATCGGCGAGTCGTACGCCAACCAGCTGCCGCCCGATTACGAGCGCGCCATTCCGTGGCTGCGACAGGCGCTGCAGGCCGCGCCGAAATCGCTGGCCATCTCGGCGATCTATCACGTCAACCTCGGTCTCGCGCTGATCGAGACGGGACGCGTGCGTGAAGCAGAACCGCATCTGCAGCCGGCACTCGAGAATGGCCGCGGCGCCGGTTTCATTGCCAACGCATACGGATTCGGCGCGCACCTCCGCCGCGCGCAGGGCCGCTATCAGGAGGCGATGGACTACGCGCGCAAGGGGATCGAAGAAGGACCGAAGAGCCTCTTCCTGGTCTGGCAGCTGAAGGCCGACCTCGGACAGATGCTGATCGAATGCGGCGACGCCGAAAGCGGCATCGAGGCCCTTCGCGAATCGATCGACCTCATCGAAGCGCGGCGCGCGGAGAGCACGTCGAGCGCGATGATCCGCGCGCATTACTTCGCCACGCGGCAATGGGTGTACGCGACGCTGCTCGACGTCCTCTTCGAACGCAAGCAGTACGGCGAAGCGCTGGCCATCGCCGAGCGGATGAAAGCGCGCTCGCTGGAGGATTCGCTCGTCGATGAGAAGGTGGCGATCGAGCTCTCCGCCGCGGAGCGGGAACGCGAGCACGCGCTGAATCAGCACCTCATCGACCTCAATCGCGAGCTCATCGCCGCGCACGGCGCGAAAGAAAGCGAATCGCGCCGGAAACTCGCCCCGGCGCGGGAAGAGCTCGAGCAGTTCTCGAACGAGATGGCGATGCGTCACGCGCACAGCATCGCGGCGCACGCGGCGAGCGATCCGTCGGATGCGGTGGCAAGCTGGCGCGGCCCGACGGTCGTCGAGTACGCGCTCCTGCCCGACTCGATCGTCGCCTTCGTCGTCCGCAACGGACATGTCGCCGGACGCAGACTGCCGCGCACTGCCGACCTCGAAACGCGCACGAATCACCTTCTGCAGAGCATCGAGCAACGCGATCTCGAATACGAATCGGACGCGCGCAAGCTGCACGCCGCGCTGCTCGCGCCGCTGGCCCGCCTGCTGCCGAAGAGCGGCTCGCTGACGATCGTCCCGGACGGCTTCCTCTGGCGCGTGCCGTTCGACGCGCTGCGCACGCGCGAGCGGACGTTCGTCGCCGAAAACTATTCGATCGCGTACGCGCCGTCGTTGATGATGCTCGACCGCGCGCGGCAGCGGCGCACCGGCTCCGCCGCGCCGAAAGAGCTGCTCGCGCTCGGCGATCCCGACATCGGCACCGAGGCGGCGACGAAGATCGCGTCGAATCGCGGCCTGACCCTCGGCGCATTACCCGATGCGGGCCGCGAGGTGCGCGAGCTGTCGAACCTGTACGGCGCGGCGCACACCACCGTCCTCACCGGCGGCGCGGCGACGGAATCGACGCTGAAGAAGCTGATCGGCAACTACCGCATCGTCCATCTCGCGACGCACGGTCTCGTCGACGACGCGTCGCCGCTCTACTCCGCGCTCGTCCTTGCGACGAACGCCGGCGATCCCGACGACGGCCTGCTCGAAATGCGCGAGATGAGTCAGCTCGATCTGCACGCCGATCTCGTCGTCCTCTCCGGCTGCGACACCGCGCGCGGCGCGGTCTACGCGGGCGAAGGCGTCATCGGCATGTCGTGGGCGCTGCTGACGTCCGGCTGTCCGACGACGGTGGTCAGCCAGTGGACCGCGCCCTCGCGCAGCACGGCGAAGCTGATGATCGAGTTCCACCGCCGACTGCTCGCGGGCGAGACGAAGGCGAATGCGCTGCGCCACGCGCGGCTCGCATTGATGAGCGACCCGAATTACCGGCATCCGTTTTATTGGGCGCCGTTCGTGGTCGTCGGGGACGGGACGTCACGCGTTCGATGAGTGGTGGCGCCGCAGCTGCTGAATGATGATGTGCGCGTCGCCGCGGCCGTCGCCCGGCGTCTGATCGAGCTCGAACGTCTCGATCGTCGCGGCCACGCCGTACTTGCCGCCCATCCGGTTCACGCGAACGATCCGGCCTTTGCAGCGGACGTTCACCGCGTCCGGCACGCGTAGCAGAAACTCGATCTCGCTGTCGGCCTCGAACGGCTCGCTGGAGGTGAAGAACACTCCCAGTCCGCTGAAGTCCTCGGTCATGCCGCTGGCATTTCCAAGCTCGATCGGAATCGTCAACGGGAATCGTTCTGCGCGGCGGCGGTCATCCACTGCATTCACCTCGGGGCGCCATTCTGCACGAATCGCCATAAACTGGAAGAACCGAGACAGCGGACAGCAGACAGCGGACAGCAGCAGGCGACTCATCTCCCGCTGTCCGCTGTCCGCCACCCGCTGTCCGTCAAGCAGGAGGAGCCGATGACCGCAACCATCGAGGACGACATCTCCCCCAAGTCCCGAGTCTCCCCTTACGTCGAAGATTTCATGGCCGAGCTGAAGGCCAAGAATCCCGCCGAGCCGGAATTCCATCAGGCGGTTTTCGAAGTCGCCGAGTCGGTGGCCATCGTGCTCGACCGGCATCCTGAATATCGCCGCATGCGCATCCTCGAGCGGATGGTCGAGCCGGAGCGGCTGCTCATGTTCCGCGTCCCGTGGATCGACGACCGCGGCGAAGTGCGCGTCAATCGCGGCTTCCGCATCGAGATGAACAGCGCGCTCGGGCCGTACAAAGGCGGGCTGCGATTCCACCCCTCCGTCAATCTGGGCATCCTGAAGTTCCTCGCGTTCGAGCAGGTGTTCAAGAACAGCCTGACCACGCTGCCGATGGGCGGCGGCAAGGGCGGCTCGGATTTCGATCCGAAAGGGAAGAGCAACACCGAAGTGATGCGCTTCTGCCAGGCCTTCATGTCGGAGCTGTTCCGCCACATCGGCGCAGACACCGACGTGCCGGCGGGCGACATCGGCGTCGGCGGACGGGAGATCGGCTTCCTCTTCGGCATGTACAAGAAACTGCGCAATGAATTCACCGGCGTGCTGACCGGCAAAGGACTGAACTGGGGCGGCTCGCTGATTCGCCCCGAGGCCACCGGGTACGGCTCGGTGTACTTCGCGGCCGAGATGCTGTCGACGCGCGGGCAGACGCTGGAAGGCAAAGTCTGCCTCGTCTCCGGCAGCGGCAACGTCGCGCAGTACACGATCGAGAAACTGATCCAGCTCGGCGCGCGGGCGGTGACGGTGTCGGATTCGAACGGCTACATCTACGACGAAGAAGGGATCGACCGGGAGAAGCTCGACTTCATCTTCGACTGCAAGAACAACCGGCGCGGACGCATCGCCGAGTACACGGAAAAATTCAGGAGCGCGGTCTACACGCCGCTGCTGCCGGGCGCGGAATTCAATCCGCTGTGGGACCACAAGGCCGACTGCGCGTTCCCGAGCGCGACGCAGAACGAGATCAACGCGCGCGATGCGAAGAACCTGCTGAAGAACGGCGTATTCGTCGTGTCCGAGGGCTCGAACATGCCGACGACGATCGGCGGCGTGAACCAGTTCATCGACGCCGGCATCCTGTACGGCCCGGGCAAGGCCGCGAACGCCGGCGGCGTCGCCACGTCGGGCCTGGAGATGAGCCAGAACAGCATGCGCCTGTCGTGGAGCCGCGACGAAGTCGACCGGAAGCTGCAGGACATCATGAAGCGCATCCACGCAACGTGCGTCGCGACGTCGGAGCGCTTCGGCACGCCGGGCAATTACGTGAACGGCGCGAACATCGGAGGGTTCCTCAAAGTCGCCGACGCGATGATGGACCAGGGGGTCGTGTAGTTGCGTCGGACAAGCTGAGAGCTTGTCGTACACGGAGCGGCGTAGGACAAGCTCTCAGCTTGTCCCGTCTCCTCGATGAACCTGCAAGGCTTCCAGCAGCTCGAGCGACATCGCATCCGCGACGTGCTGCTCGTCTCCAGCCTCTTCGATTTCTATCTCTTCGAAGAGGAAGGCCTCCTCTACGAGCAGATGCAGAGCGAGTATCACGGCCTGCATCTCGCGCAGACGCCTGAGCTGAAGCGCGTCTCGAGCGGCGACGAAGCGCTCGCCCTGCTGCAGCAGGAGCGCTTCGACCTCGTCATCGTGACGCTGCACGTGCAGGGCACCACTCCGCTCCGCTTCGCGCAGGCGGTCCGCGACACACGCCTCGGCACGCCGGTGGTCCTGCTCGCGCACGACACGCCGGAGCTGAACGAACTGCTGCCCCACGCGGCGACGTTCGATCGCGTGTTCGTCTGGAGCGGCAACTTCCGGCTGCTGATCGCGATCCTCAAGAGCCTCGAGGACGAGCGCAACGTCGCGCACGACACGAGCACGTTCGGCGTGCAATGCATCCTCGTGGTCGAGGACAACGTCCGCGACTGGTCGTACTTCCTCCCGCTGTTGTACTCCGAGGTCATTCAGCACTCGCGGCAGATCATCTCGGAAGGAGTGAATGCCGCACATCGCGCCTTGCGGACGCGCGCGCGGCCGAAAATCCTGCTGCGCTCGACGTGGGAAGAAGCGATGCAGTGCCTGGAGACGTACGGGCCGCACATCAGCGGCGTGATCTGCGACGTCCGTTTCCCGCGCGGCGGCGAGGTCGACGACCGCGCCGGCTTCGCGTTCGCGGATGAAGTGCGGCGGCGCTTCTCCGACGTCCCGGTCCTGCTGCAATCGACCGAGGATTCGCGCGAGCCCGGCACGCTGCTCCTCCGCAAGACGTCGGCGACGTTCGAGCACGACCTCCGCGCAAACCTGCGCGAGCACTTCGCGTTCGGCGATTTCGTGTTCCGGCTGAGCGACGGCCGCGAGGTGGGGCGGGCCAACGATCTGCCGTCGCTCGAAGAACAGCTGCACCACGTGCCGGACGAAAGCGTCCGCTATCACGCCGAGCACAATCACTTCTCGAACTGGCTCAAGGCGCGGACGGAGTTCGATCTCGCCTCGCGGCTGCGGCCGAACAAGGTCGAGGACTTCGCGTCGGTCGCCGCCATCCGCGCGTATCTGATCCTGCAGCTGCACGAACATCGTTCATCGCGCCAGCGCGGATTCCTGACCGAGTTTTCGAAAGGGACGTTCGACCCGCAGACGTCGTTCGCACGCACGCCGGGCGGCCTGATCGGCGGCAAGGCGCGCGGCCTCGCGTTCTTCAACGCGCTCCTCTCCGCCGACACGAAACGCTTCGAAGGACTCGACGTCGAAGTGCCGCCCGCGCTGGTGATCGGCACGGACGTCTTCGAGAAGTTCCTGCGCGACAACCACCTGAATTCGACCGTGCTGTCGCACCTCGGCGACGACGAGATCCAGCAGCGATTTCTCGACGCGCAGCACTTCTCCCGCAAGACGAAAGCGGCGCTGATCGATTTTCTCGACCTGGTGCGGCATCCGCTCGCCGTCCGCTCATCGAGCCAGCTCGAGGACGCGCAGTTCCATCCGTTCGCCGGCGTGTATCAGACGTTCATGCTGCCGAATGCCGATCCCGATCCGCACGTGCGGCTGCACGAGCTGATCACCGCGATCAAGCGCGTGTACGCCTCGACGTTCTACCGCTCGGCGCGCGAATACCTGAAGGTCACGTCGCTGCGGTTCGAGGACGAGAAGATGGCGGTGATCGTTCAGCAGATGGTCGGCGCGCAACACGGCGAGCGGTTCTATCCCGAGATCGCCGGCGTGGCGCGCTCGTACAACTTCTACCCGGTCGGCGAGCAGAAGCCGGAGGAGGGCATCGTCTCCATCGCGCTCGGCCTCGGCAAGACGGTGGCCGACGGCCGCGCGTCCGTGCACTTCTGTCCGAAGTATCCCGATCACCTGCAGCAGTTCTTCTCCACGCGCGATGCGCGGCTGCATCACCAGCGCGAGTTCTACGCGCTCCGGATGAACGCGCAGCACGAGATCACCTCGACCTTCGACGAGCGCGTCGTGACGTACGACCTCGGCGCGGCGGAACGCGACGGCACGCTGAACGCGATCGCGTCGACGTACTCCGCGGAGAACGATGCGCTGTACGACGGCGTCTCGCGTCCCGGCATGCGCATCGTGACGTTCGCGCCGATCCTGCGCGATCGGATGATCCCGCTCGGCGACGCGCTCGCCCACCTATGCACGCTCGCATCGGACGGCATCGGCATGCCGGTGGAGATCGAGTTCGCCGTGAATCTCAACGCGCGCAAGCTCGCCGTGCTGCAGGTGCGTCCGTTGCCCGCGAGCCGCGAAGCGTACGACCTCAACATCGACGATCATCCGCGCGAACGATTGCTCTGCAGCAGTCCGCGCGTGCTCGGACATGGCGCGATTCGCGGGTTGCGCGACGTGGTGGTCGTCGACATCGACCGCTTCGATCGCACCCGCAGCCACCAGGCCGCATCGCAGCTCGCCGGCATCAATCAGCGACTGGCCGAGGAGCGGCGGCCGTACGTGCTCATCGGTCCCGGACGCTGGGGCAGCCTCGATCCGCTCCTCGGCATCCCGGTGAAATGGGAGCAGATCTCCGGCGCGCGCGTCATCGTCGAAGCCGGCTTCCGCGACATCAGCGTCGACCCGTCACAAGGCTCGCACTTTTTCCAGAACCTCACCGCGTTCCAGGTCGGCTACTTCTCCGTCGGCGACCGCGTGCGCGAAAGCTGGCTCGACACGAACTGGCTCGCCGCGCAGCCATCGAGCGGCGACTCCGCGTTCGTCCGGCACATCCGCGTGGAGGGCGAGATCGTGGCCATGATGAACGGCCACACGCGGCGGGGCGTGATCCTCAAACCTCAGGCCACTTCCGGCTCCGCCACCACCGCCGGACCCGCCACCTTCATCAGCGCGAAGTAGACGACGAACGCGACGCCGAAGCCGACGAACCAGCCGTAGTCGAACAACGGTTTCATCGACGGGATGAACCAGCCGCCGAGGGCGAAGAAGCAGCCGGCGACTGTCGCGACAACTGCGCGCCAGTTCCAGCCTTTCGCGTACCTGTACGTCCCCTCCTCGCGATAAAGGTCACCGAGGACGAGCTTCTTGTCGCGAACGACCCAGTAGTCGGCGATCAGCACGCCGGCGATCGATCCGAGGCCGCCGCTGTAGCCGACGAGCCAGCTGAAGATGTAGCCGGAGGGGTCGGCCAGGAGGCGCCACGGCTGCATCAGGATGCCGACGATGCCGGTGATCAGGCCGCCGGTGCGGAACGAGATCAGCTTCGGAAACGCGTTCGCGAAGTCGTTCGCCGGCGAGACGACGTTGGCCGCGATGTTGACCGACAGCGTCGCCACGACGACCGTGAACATCGAGATGGCCACGACCCACGGCTGCGTGAAGTGTCCGACCAGCTTGACCGGGTCCCACAGCTCGTTCATCGACTCGTTCGAATAGATCACCGCCGCGGCGGAGGTGATGATCACCCCCATCGCCGCGAAGACCGTCATCGTTGTCGGCAGCGCGATGGTCTGCCCGATGGCCTGCTCCTTCTGCGAGCGGCCGAAGCGGGTGAAGTCGGGCATGTTGAGCGAGAGCGTGGCCCAGAAGCCGATCATCGCGGTGAGCGACGGGATGAAGACCGGCTTGAACTCGGCCCACGTCCGCAGCTTGCCGGGATGCGTGACGAGATACCCGAGACCGCCGGCGCGCCAGACCGCCCAGGCGAGCAGCAGCGCCGTCATCACCAGCACGAACGGCGCGGCCCAGTTCTCCACCATTCGCAGCAGGTTCATGCCGCGATAGATGATGAAGATGTTGAGGCCCCAGAAGATGAAGAACGAGAGCCATTCGGTCGGCGTGTGTCCGCTGATCAGTACCTTGCCGAGGAGCGACGGCCAGCCGGGAACGATCGAGTGGATGAAGGTGAAGAGCGCCTGTCCGCCGATCCACGCCTGGATGCCGAACCAGCCGCACGCCACGAGGGCGCGCATGATCGCGGGCAGGTTCGAGCCGATCGTGCCGTAGCTCGCGCGGGCGAAGACCGGGAACGGGATGCCGTACTTCGTCCCGGGATGCGAGTTCAGGAGGATGGGGACGAGGACGATCGTGTTGCCGAGGAGGATGGTGATCAGCGCCTGCCACCAGTTCATGCCGGCGGCGATGAGTCCCGAGGAGAGCATGTACGTCGGGATGCAGTGCGCCATCGAGATCCAGAGCGCGGCGTAGTTGTAGGTCGTCCAGTCGCGCCGCGCCACCGGCACGGGAGCGAGGTCTTCGCTGTACAGCCGGCTGCCTTCGATCGATCGATGGTCGCGGAGCTCCACACGACCGTCGTCGTGGCGGATCACGTCACCTGTTGTTTGCATGGATGAGATTGTAAACGTACACTCGGAACCTTCCATAAAGGAGAGATCACATGGCCGACTTGTCTACTGAATTCACCGGAATCCGCTTCGACAACCCCTTCATGCTGGCCTCGGCGCCGCCGACGGAATCGGACGCGAACATCATGCGGGCCTTCGAAGCGGGATGGGGCGGAGTGGTGACGAAGACCATCGGCCTGCATCCGGTCGTCAATGTGAAGGGACCGAAGACGAAGTTCCTTCGCGCTGAGAACGGCGGCACGCGTCTCTCGATGAACAAGCGCCCGGACTCGACGCTGATGGCGTCGTGGAACTGGGAGCTGATCTCCGACAAGCCGCTCGACTGGTGGATCGGCAAGCTGGCCAACATCAAGCGGCAGTACCCCAACAAGGTGCTGATCGCGTCGATCATGGCCGGCTCCGGCAACGACAAGGAGCTGAACAACTGGCAGACGCTGGCCAAGGCGTGCCAGGACGAAGGGGCCGACGGCCTCGAATTGAATTTCTCCTGCCCGCACATGGACCGCATCGACATGGGCTCGAACGTCGGCAAGGACAAGGTGCTCTGCTCCGTCGTCACGATGGCGGTGAAGGAAGTGGCGAAAATCCCGGTGTGGGTGAAGCTGACGCCGGCGACGTCGAACATCGGCGAGGAAGCGGAGGCGACGTTCCGCGGCGGCGCCGACGCGATCTCGTCGTCGAATACGTGGCCGTCGCTCCCGCTGATCGATCCCGACACGCTGGAGTTCGAGATGAACGTCGAAGGCTTCGTCTCGCCCGGCGGCATGGGCGGCCCGGCCATCCTCCCGCTGTCGATGGCCAAGATGGCGCAGATGACGACGCGCTTCCCGGACAAGGAGTTCTCCGGCATCGGCGGCGTCTCGACCTTTGCCCACGCCCTCAACTACATCCTCCTCGGATGCGGCACCGTGCAGGTCTGCACCGCCGCGATGCTCGACCACGCCATCGGCCCCAACGTCATCCGCAACCTCCTCGCCGGCATGACGGACTTCATCGAGAAGCACGGCGACAAGGGCTGGAAGACGCTGGCGGATTTCCGCGGAATCCGCAGGGATCGCATCGTGGCGCACTCGCAGATCAAACGCCCCGAGCAGCTGGATTACCACGGCGGGTATGAAGAGGTGGAGGGGTACGCGACCACTACGGTGTCATCGTAGGCGGTGTCACCCCGAGCGAAGTCGAGGGGTCCCCTGATTCAGACGAACGAATGGGCCACAAGCAGTACTTCCTCTACATACTGACGAATCGGTGGCACAACGTGCTGTACACCGGCATGACGAACTCTCTCCAGCGGCGCGTGTGGGAGCACAAGACCGGCGCCGTTCCGGGGTTCACGAAGCAGTACAACTGCGACCGGCTCGTCTACTTCGAGATCTACACCGAAGTGCTGGACGTGATTGCGCGCGAGAAACAGATCAAGCGTTGGAATCGCGCGAAGAAGCACGCACTGATCGCGACGACGAATCCCGAGTGGAAGGATCTCGCAGAGGATTGGTACGGCGATCCCTCTCCGGAGGGGATCCCTCGACTTCGCTCGGGATGACACATCGTCATCCGATCGCTTCGATTTCCAGCAGCAGCTCGCGGCGGCAGATGTCCGCCTCGACGACAATCAGCTTCGCGCCCGGCATGGCAGCGGCGACGGACTTCGCGATCTCCGCATCCCCGCTATTGCGGAGATACAGCTTGACGTGCGTCAGGTCGGCGCGCGTGCGGCCGGCGGCGTGAGCGATGGTGTCGATGTTGAGCAGCGTCTCGTCGAGTTGTGCACGGACGTCGCCGGCGTGGCGCGTCTCGTGGCCGGCGATGCTCGCGGTGCCGGCGATGAAGAGCGTCTCGCCGAAGAGCGTCGCCCGCGCGAATGACGGGCTGCGGCGGCCGTACTGCGGCGGATAGGCGTACGCGCTCACCTGACGCGGGTTCTCGATCTGTCGTCCCGGCTCGCGGGCCGCGAGATAGTGAATGACCAGTCCCCGCTCGCGGATGCCGACCGCGCTCGCCGCCGGCAGCTGATCGTTGCGCCACCCGGCGGCATCGAACGCGTCGTGGCGTCCGGCGCAGAATCGCTTGTAGCGCTCCACCTCTCCCTCGCCCGCGTTGATGTCGCGGACGTAATTCCAGACGCGAATGAGATGCGGAAAGCCGCCTTCGCGCGTCGTCCGGAGGATCTCGTCGTACGCGATGCGCGCCGCTCGCTCGACGTCGTCGTCGTCGCGAGTCACATACGTGCCGAGATGCACGCCGGCGCCGAGCACGGTCGCCGGCAGCTCCGGCAGCGCGTCGACAGAGAGCGAAGCCTCACCCACCAAGCTGGGCCGCCATTGCGATGCGCATCATCCGCCGCGTCTCCGGATCGGCGGTCTCGTAGGTCCGTTGCAGCATGTCGATCTCTTTCGCCTGGTCGCGGCTGATCGTCAGGCCGTCCTCCGGCTGCTGCGGCGTCGCCGTGTAGTGCTTCGACCAGCGGCTCTCGCGGAAGCGCAGCATGATGTACGGCATCGTCTCTTCGTCATCGACCGGGAGGAACATGCTGCCGCCGCTCGAAGCGGGAGCAGGAGGCGGAGGTGCCGATTGTGCGGGCTTTTCTTCGGTGCCGAGGAGCGCGGAGATCGCGCGGGTGGCAGCGGCATCGAGCTCGGGGAAATGGATCCCGCTCTGATAGACGAGCGCGCCGCCCTTGCGTCCGGAAATCTCCGAGCGCGCCACGCGGCCTTTGATCTTCGTCCCCTGCACGTCGAGCTCGACGAGCGAGCCGACCGTCAGCTTCTCGTCGTGCTCCACGCGCGCGCCGGCCGTGCTCAGATCGATGATGCGGCCGCTCTGCGTGCCGATGCGCACGGCAAGCGGCTCGGGAAGCTTCGAACGGGCTGCCTGGCGGCGTTCACGATCCATTGGACGGGGCCATTATCTAACGGGCCTGAAAGTTGACTGTAAGGTTAAAGATGACATCGACCGGTTTGCCGTCGAGATAACCGGGGACGAACGTCCATTCGGACAGCGCGAGCAGTGCCGCGCCGTTGATGTCCGCGAACGGCGCCTTCTTCAGCAGCCGGATGCTGCGCACGCAGCCCTCGCGTGAGATGACGCATTCGGCGATGACCAGCACGTGCGCGCCGCCGCCCATCTGCGCGAGGGCGTCGTGCGGAAAGGCCGGCTCGACGCGCCTCTTCACGATGGGCGGCTTGATCTCGCCGCCGGCGTGCAGCAGCCGCACGCGCTCGCTCGGCGGCGGCTCGTTGATGCAGAGCGAGCGGTCGCGCCCTCGGGCGAGAATCACTGATCCGGAGAAATCGCTGCGCAGCGAAAGCGGCGACGCGAGCGACATCCGGATGACCGTCGCCAGCGCATCGCGGCAGCGGCCCGACATCTCGATGTGGCTCAGGTCGAGCTCCTTCACGCGTCCCGCCGCGTCGACCGTCGCCAGCGCGACGCCGACCCATTCGTCCTTGCAATGCGCATCGTTGATGATCGCGTCGGCCAACCCGGCGGGCAGCAGCGACGGGAGGATGAACGGCGGCGGCGCGACCGCTGATCCCGGGATCGCGCGGCCGATCAGCGGTCGTGTCTTCGTCACTTTGCACTCCGCCGATTGCACGGCGCAGCGGTTGTGCCGCACGCGATACTCGGCGTCGGTGAAGTACTGCAGCACGTTCTGCGATTCGTTCTGCAGCAGCTGATCGGCGTCGTCGCTCTCCAGAAATTTCAGCCAGCGCTCGTCGTCCTTCCGCTCGCCGCCGAGCATCCGCCGCAGCAGCTCGCGGCCGAAGTCCTCGCGATCGGGTCCGGCCTCGCGCGGCTCGAGCAGCGCGGCGCGCAGCGGATCCTTGATCGACGCCGGATCGACGGCATAGCCGCGCACGAGATACCAGATCGAGGCGAAGCGGATCTCGTCCTCCGGCACCCCCACCGACGCCGTCATCACTCCCGCCGGCATCGCGGCCTCGGAATCGAACGCCGTGCGCAGCAGCCCTTTCCACGCCTTGCTGTCGTGCCACCCGAGGACGCGCGAGGCGACGACGGGGAGCATCCCGCTGCGCGGCCACAGCAACTGGCGGAAGAACTCCGTATGCGTCGCCATGCGCGAATCGGCCAGCGTCGAGTGATAGAGGTCGAGCGCGTCGTTGCCGCGTCGCGCGATCGCATCGGCGAGCGCGTCGTCCATCGGCGCCGGCCACTTTGCGCTCTGCGCCGCGGCGGCGGTGACGTCGGCGTCGTTGCCGAGGAGCGCGAGCGCGCGGATCTCTTCGCGGGCGGCGACACCGTCTTTTTCAGTTGCGAGCATTTCGCGGATCTGCGGCAAGAGCTCCGCGACGTTGCGCACCGTCGCGACGCGGGCGGCGGTGGCGCGCGTGAGGGCATCGGGCGAATGCAGACCGGCGGTCAATACGTCGGCCGTCGTCGCCGCGGCGATGGACGCAGCTGTCGGCTGATCGGCGCGCGCGATGGTGGAGAGCAGCAGCAACAGCAGGAGTGTTTTGTTCATCCGGACGTCCGCAAATGATGCACTACAATCGCCCCGCCTGGAGGGCTCGATGAAAACGATCATTCGCAACGGCCGCATCGTCACGGCGGTCGATGATTACAACGCAGACATCCTCATCGAAGGCGGCCGCATCGCCGCGATCGCGCAGTCGTTCGAGGGCGTCGAGGCCGACCGCGTGATCGACGCGAAGGGCCGCCTCGTCATCCCCGGCGGCATCGATCCGCACACGCACATGGAGCTGCCGTTCGGCGGCACCTCCGCCTCCGACACGTTCGAGACCGGCACGCGCGCGGCGGCGTTCGGCGGCACGACGACCATCATCGATTTCGCCGTGCAGTCGAAGGGACAGTCGCTGGCGCAGGCGGTCGACACGTGGCACGCCAAGGCCGACGGCAACACGTCGATCGATTACGGTTTTCACCTCATCTGCACCGACATCCCGGACGAGCGCTTGCCGGAAATGAAGTCGATGATCAACGAGGGGATCAGCAGCTTCAAGCTGTTCATGGCGTATCCGGGCGTGTTCCTCGTCGACGACGCGACGATCTACAAGGCGATGAAGATGGCCGGCCACAACGGCGGCCTGATCTGCATGCACGCGGAGAACGGCGTCGTCATCGACGCGATCGTCAAGCAGGCGATCGCCGACGGCAAGACCGATCCGAAATATCACGCGCTGACGCGGCCGACGAAGGCGGAAGCGGAAGGTGTCCATCGCGCGATCGCGCTGGCAGAGATCGCCGAGACCTCGGTGTACATCGTCCACCTCAGCTGCAACGACGCGCTGGAAGAGGTGACGCGCGCCCGCGACATGGGGACGAACGTCTTCGCGGAGACCTGTCCGCAATATCTCTTCCTCGATTACAGCGTCTACGAGCAGCCGGGATTCGAGGGCGCAAAGTACGTGATGACGCCGCCGATCCGCGAGCAGTGGAACCAGGAGAAGCTGTGGCGCGGCCTGAAGTTCAACGACCTGCAGGTGGTGTCGACCGATCACTGCCCGTTCTGCTTCAAGGAGCAGAAGGAGCTCGGCCGCGGCGATTTCTCGAAGATCCCGAACGGCGGACCGGGCGTGGAGAACCGGATGTCGCTCGTCTTCAACGGCGGCGTGGCGCAGGGACGGATTTCACTCAACCGCTTCGTCGAGATCACGTCGACGTCGGCCGCGAAAATCTTCGGCCTCTTCCCCCGCAAGGGGACCATCGCCGTCGGCTCGGACGCCGACATCGTGATCTTCGATCCGAACGAGGAGTTCACCATCAGCGCGTCGACGCATCACATGAACGTCGACTACTCCTGCTACGAGGGATGGAAGGTGAAAGGCGCAACGAAGACCGTGCTCTCGCGCGGCGAGCTGGTGATCGAGGAAGGGAAGTACGTCGGGAAGCCGGGAATGGGGCAATTCCTCAAACGCGGTCACGCGTTCTCGCCGCGATAGGCCCGCCACCGCGCGTACCACAGTCCCGCAATCATCAGTCCCGCCTCGACCGCCATCAGTCCGATGAACGCCGGCTCGCCGGTCGCGGCGTAGAGCAGCGCCGTCATCAGCATGGCCAGGAACCAGAAGAGCCGCGGCCGCTGATGCACGTGCAGGTTCGCGCCGCCGACGGACTCGACGACCGACGCGCGGATCACCGGATACGGCGACCACGCCCGCCGCGGGCGCACCAGCGCCTCGACGTCCGGCTTGTGCGCCATCACGACGACGTACGCGAACGAGCGGACCGTCTCCGACACGACCATTACGACCGCGGCCGAAAGGGCGGCCATCACGATCCATCCCGCGAACGACACCGTCAGGACCACGAGCATGCCGGCGAGGACGAACGCGGAGATGATCTGCGTCCACGGGACGCGGGACATCATCCACCCCCGAGTCTACGCCCCGCCGCCGCGTGCTAAGCTTTCCCGCCACATCCCACCGAGGAGCCATCCATGTCCCGTATCGTGAAAGCCGGCTTGATCCAGACCTCGCTCGCCGCGAGCACCGACGAGAGCCTCGAGACCATTCGCAATGCGCAGCTCGAGCGCACCATCAAATACCTCGATCAGGCCGGACAGGAAGGCGTGCAGATGATCTGCATGCAGGAAATCTTCACCGGTCCTTACTTCTGCGCCGAGCAGAACACGCGCTGGTACGACTCGGTCGAGAAGATCCCCGACGGCCCGACGACGAAGCTGATGCAGGAGTACGCCAAAAAGTACAGCATGGTCATCGTCGTCCCGCTCTACGAGGAAGAATCGACCGGCGTCTACTACAACACCGCCGCCGTCATCGACGCCGACGGCTCCTACCTCGGCAAGTACCGCAAGAACCACATCCCGCACGTCGCCCCCGGTTTCTGGGAGAAGTTCTACTTCCGCCCGGGTAACCTCGGCTATCCGATCTTCGACACGCGCTACGGCAAGGTCGGCGTCTACATCTGCTACGACCGCCACTTCCCCGAGGGAGCGCGCGAGCTCGGCCTGAACGGCGCGGAGATCGTCTTCAATCCGTCCGCCACCGTGGCCGGACTTTCCGAGTACCTCTGGAAGCTCGAGCAGCCCGCGCACGCCGTCGCCAACGGCTACTTCGTCGGCGCCATCAACCGCGTCGGATTCGAAGGACCGTGGAACATCGGCGAGTTTTACGGCCAGAGCTACTTCGTCGATCCGCGCGGCCAGTTCCTCGCCGTCGCCGACCGCGACAAAGACGCGCTCGTGACCGCGGAGCTCGACTTCGACAAGATCCGCGAGGTGCGCAACACCTGGCAGTTCTTCCGCGACCGCCGGCCTGACACCTACGCGGGGCTCGTGAAACCATAAGCGCGATGCGCGACCACATCCGCCTCCTCATCAACGGCCGCGAGCACACCGTTCGCGGCCGTGACATCTTCACCACCCTGTCGAACTACCTCCGCTACGACTTCGGCGCGACCGGCACGAAGATCGTCTGCGAGGAGGGCGACTGCGGCGCTTGCTCGGTGCTGATGCGTTGGTCGCGCGACGACGACTTCGCCGTCGTCAACTCGTGCATCCAGTCGATCTTCCAGCTCGACGGCGCGAGCATCGTCACCGTCGAAGGTCTGAAGAAAGACGGCAAGCTCACGCCCGTGCAGGAATCGATGGTCGCCTGCCACGGCGCGCAGTGCGGCTACTGCACGCCCGGTTTCATCATGGCGATGTCGGCGCTGTTCGAAAAGTGCGAGCACGTCGATGAGCGGCAGACGCGCGAAGGTCTGGTCGGGAACCTCTGCCGCTGCACCGGCTACGAGCCGATCATCAAGGCGGCGGTGCAGACCGAATCGACCGAGAAGCTGCGCGATCGATACGCCGAGGTGCTCGACGCGGGCGATCCGGTGCGGATCGGCGACTTCTACGCGCCCGCCACGCTCGAGGACGCGATTGCATTCCGGAAAGAGCACAACGCGACGATCGTGCAGGGCGGCACCGACGTCGGCGTCTGGATCAACAAGCGCAACTACCGCGCGCCGGCGATGCTGTCGCTGGCCAAGATCGCATCACTGAAAGAGCTACGCGAGGAAGACGGCGCGATCGTCGCCGGCGCGAACGTGACGCTCACGCAGCTCGAAGCGTTCGTGCGCGATCGCATCCCCGAGCTCTACAAGATTCTCTCGATCTTCGGCTCGCCGCAGATCAAGAACGCCGGCACGCTCGTCGGCAACATCGCGAACGGCTCGCCGATCGGCGACACGCTTCCGTACCTCCTCGTCGCCGACGCGTCGCTGGAGATCAACGGCGGCGAGCGCACCGTCCCGATCAATTCCTTCTACCGCGGCTACAAACAATTCGACCTCGGGGCCGGCGAGATCATCACGCGCGTCCGCGTGCCGATCGTCAACGACACGCTGCGGCTCTACAAAGTCAGCCGCCGCCGCGATCTCGACATCTCCGCCTTCACCGCCGCCATCCGCCTCAGCACCGTCGACTCGCACATCGCGAAAGCGTGGGTCGCATACGGCGGCGTCGCGCCGACTGTGATCCGGCTGCCGCGCACGGAGGAGTTCCTCGCCGGCAAAGCGATCTCGCTCGACGTCTTCCGCGACGCGGGACGCATCGCGCGCGACGAGGTGAAGCCGATCTCCGACGTGCGCGGATCAGCGGAGTACCGCGCGCAACTCGCGGAGAACATCTTCGCGAAGTTCGGGCATGAGCTGCTGGCTCACCCCGTATAAACCGTCCCCGCCTCGACGAAACAGAGCGGGTTCCCCCACGGATCGAGCGCGTAGAACGAGCGCTCGCCCCACGGCCGGACGACGATGCCGCCGCCCGGCGCGTCGTGCACCGATTCCTGCGAGAGGCAGTTCAACGCCTTCGCGCGCTCGAACGCCGCTTCGAGATTCTCGACGGTGAAGTAGAGCGCCTTCGCCGCGGTGTGCGGCTCTTTCACGGCGAGGACCTGCAGCGTCACCGGGCCGGCATTGAAGTAGATGCGCGAGCCCGGCTGCCGGCGGCCCTGCAGGTCGAGCAGCTTCGCATAGAAATCGGCGGCCGCATCGAGGTCGCCGACCTCGATGTTCAGGCGGAAAAACTGCGGGACATCTGCGCTCATGGAGCTCTCCTTTTTCACGGTTTCCTGAAGAATGTCTGCAGCCAGTCGCTGACCAGACGCAATCGCTTCCGTTCCAGCCGGTAGATCCGGTTCCGCCCTTGCCGCTCGTGCGTCAGCAGTCCGGCCGCCTCCAGCACCTGCAGATGACGCGTCGTGGTCTGCCACGCATGCTCGAACATCGCCGCCAGCTCGCCGGCCGTCATCTCACCGCCGGCAAAGTAGACGGCCAGCAGCACCCGCCGCCGCGCCGGATGGGCCAGCGCGTTGAAGACGGCCTCGTACGCATCGAGACGCGCCGCTGACTCCCGCTTCGGCATCGACGCTGATATTCAGCCACGCGGCTGAATATTCGTCAAGAGTAAAGATCGGTACGGCGATGTTTGAAGACCGGCATGTACTCGCGGATCTCCTCCACCCGCCGCCCATCGATCGCGCCCGTGACCAGCATCTCGTCCGCTTCCGATCCGCTGGCGACGACCTCGCCCCACGGATCGACGATGCAGCTCGTCCCGCCGAACTGCACGTTGCCGTCGATGCCGGTGCGGTTCGCGCACGCGAGGTAGAGCTGGTTCTCGATCGCCCGCGCCGCGGTCAGCGTCCGCCAGTGCGCGATGCGCGACAGCGGCCACGCCGACGGCATCACGATCGCCGACGCGCCATGCGTCGCGTAATGCCGCGCCACCTCGGGGAAGCGAAGGTCGTAGCAGACCATGACGCCGAAGGTGATCCCGCCGAGCTCGAACATCGTCAGCGCATCGCCCGCCGTGAACACCTTGTCCTCGCTGAACGGCTCCGTCGTGATGAGGTGCGTCTTGCGATAGCGCGCGATGAGTTGCCCGTCAGGTCCGACGATCGCGACCGCGTTGAAGAGCTTTTCGCCGTCGCGCTCCGACAAACCGCAGACGATGGTGAGCCGCGCCTCGCGTGCGATCGATTGCAGCTCCGCGAACGCGCCGCCGTCCCACGACGCGCCATGTTGCCGCGCCGCTTCCATGTCGCACGTCGTGTCGGCCATCTCCGGAAAGACGACCAGCTCGCAGCCCGCGTCGCGCGCGCGCATCGCGAAGTCGCGCAGCTTCCGGACGTTGCCCGCGACGTCGCCGACATTGCAATCGATCTGTGCGCATCCGATCTTCATCGAGGCCGTACTCTTAGCACATGATCGAGCGCTTTTCGCTTCCACCAACCGATCTGCGCGACCTCCGCGCGCGCCTCCGCAACACGCGCTGGCCGAACGGGGTCACCGATTCCGGCGGCGTGCCGCTCGACGAGGCGAAGGAGTTCATCCGCTACTGGTGCGACGACTTCGACTGGCCCGCGTACGCGCAGCACATCAACGCCTTCCCGCATTTCAAGGCGGACGGGATCCACTTCATCCACGAACAGAACGGCCGTCCGCCGCTCGTGCTGCTGCACGGCTGGCCGGGCTCGTTCCTCGAGTTCCTGCGCGTCATCCCGCTGCTCACCGACGCGTTCGACGTCATCGTCCCGTCGCTCCCCGGCTACGGCTTTTCCGATGCGCCGACCGCGCCCGGCGTTACGAACCGCCACATCGCCGGACGCATCGCCGGGCTGATGACAACCCTCGGCTACGACCGCTTCGCCGTGCAGGGCGGCGACTGGGGCGCCGGCATCGCCACGTGGCTCGCGCGCGATCATCCCGAGCGGCTCACCGCGATGCACCTCAACTACATCCCCGGTTCGTTCGCGCCGCATGTCGACGATCCGACCGCCGAGGAGCAGCAGTTCCTGCGTGATGCCGACGCGTGGGTCGCGGAGTCGTACGCGTACGGGCACGTCCAGAAGACGCGTCCGCTGACCCTCGGCTACGCCCTCGCCGATTCGCCCGCCGGCCTCGGCATCTGGATCTGGGAGAAGTTCCGCGAGTGGGCCGACCCGCGCTCGAACCTCTCGCTCGACGACATCCTGGCGAACATCACGCTGTACTGGATGACGAACACGATCACGTCGTCGATGCGGCTCTATCTCGAGTCGTCGAAGACGCCGCTCCGCTTCGCCGCCGGCGAGCGGCTCGCGACGCCATGCGCCGTCGCCCGCTTCCCGCTCGAGGAGCCGTTCCCGCCGCGGTCCTGGATCGAGCGCGTCTACAACGTGCGGCACTGGAGCGAGATGGAGGCCGGCGGCCACTTCGCCGCACTGGAACAACCGGAGGCGTTCGCTAATGACGTAAGACAAGCACTCTTGTCGTTGTGACAAGTTAGCTTGACATCTCGTAAGGCTGAGCTTACGTTAATTGTCATGAAGAACCGTCTGCGCGTCCTCCGGGCCGAACGCGACTGGTCGCAGCAGCAGCTCGCCGACCGGCTGGAAGTCTCCCGGCAAACGGTCAACTCGATCGAGAAAGGCCGCTACGATCCGAGCCTCTCCCTCGCCTTCCGCATCGCCCGCATCTTCGAAGCGCCGATCGAGACGATCTTCTCCGAGGAGCCGCCGGTCCAGCAGCCGGCGATCGCGATCCGCCGCCGCGACAACGGCAGCCTGCCGGAGTTCTACTAAATAGTGCGGCGGCCATGCCGCCGCTCCCGGACGCGCGGCCATGCCGCGCGCCGGCGCGGCACGGCCGCGGCTCACCAAATCAGCGGCGGCATGGCCGCCGCACTTCCCGTTAAACTAGCTGGTTCATGGCCACCGTCGGCAAGAACCTCCCCCACGACTCCGCCCGCGGCCACGTGAGTGGCGAATCGATCTACATCGACGACATGCCGCCGGCGCGCGGGGAATTGATCGTCGACTTCTTCTTCTCGCCCGTCGCGCACGGGCGCATCCGGTCGCTCGACCTCGAGGCGGCGCGCAACGTGCCGGGCGTCGTCGCGCTCTTCACGCATCGCGACCTGCACCACAACCGCTTCGGGGCGATCATCCAGGACGAGCTGCTGCTGGCCGAGGATGAGGTCACGTTCATCGGACATCCGATCGTCGTGATCGCAGCGGAGAGCCGCGACGCGATCCGCGCGGCGAAGCAGGCCATCACCATCGACATCGAGCCGCTCGAGCCGGTCTTCACCATCGACGAAGCGAAGCGGCGCCGCGACTTCATCGGGCCCGTGCGCCACATCCGGCGCGGCGACGTCGACGCGGCGTTCGCGAGCGCGGAGCACATCCTCGAGGGCACCTGGATCAACGGCGGTCAGGACCACTTCTATCTCGAATCGCAGGCCGCGATCGTCTATCCCGGCGAATTCGATCAGCTCACCGTCCATTCCTCGACGCAGAACCCGAGCGAGGTGCAGGAAGTCATCGCGCACCTCCTCGGCCTCCCGATCAACAAGGTCGTCGTGCTGACCAAGCGGATGGGCGGCGGCTTCGGCGGGAAGGAGTGTCAGGCCACACATCCGGCCGCGATTGCGGCGCTCGTCGCGCAGAAGACGAAGCGGCCGGCGCGCATCGTCTACAACAAAGACGACGACATGCGCGTCACCGGCGGACGTCATCCCTTCCAGAACGACTACAAGGTGGCGTTCCGGAGCGACGGCACCATCACCGCGCTGCGCGCCGACATCTACTCCGACGGCGGCGCGTACGCCGACCTCTCCACCGCCGTGCTGGCGCGCGCGATGACGCACATCGACAACGCGTACTTCATCGCGAACGCCGACATCACCGGCGCCGTCTGCCGCACGAACACGCCGCCGAACACCGCGTTCCGCGGCTTCGGCGGACCGCAGGGCGTGGCCACGATCGAGAACGTCATGGAGGAAATCGCGGTCTACCTCGGCGTCGACGCGTTCGACGTCCGCCGCCGCAACGTCTACGGCATCGACGACCGCAACACCACGCCGTACCGCCAGACCGTGCGCAACAACATGCTGCCGCGGCTCTTCACCGAGATCGAGCAGCGCGCCGACTACCGCGCGCGCGTCGCCTCGGTCGCCGCGTTCAATCGCGATTCCGAGACGCACCTCCGCGGCATCTCCTGCACCGCGGTGAAGTTCGGCATCTCCTTCAACACGAAGTTCCTCAACCAGGCCAACGCGCTGGTCAACATCTACATGGACGGCTCGGTGCAGGTCTCGACCGGCGCGACGGAGATGGGGCAGGGCGTCAACACGAAGATCAAGCAGCTCGTGGCGGAAGAGTTCGGGATCGATCCGGAGCTGGTGATCGTGATGGTCACGTCGACGGAGAAGAACAACAACACGTCCGCGACCGCGGCCTCGAGCGCGGCCGACATGAACGGCGGCGCGGCCGTCGATGCCTGTACACGCATCCGTGAGCGGATGGCGGAAGTGGCCGCGAAGAATCTCGGCCGCGACGACATCGCGCAGATCGTCTTCGCCGACGGCCACATCTACGACGACCGCGATCCGGGCCAGCGCTACGCCTGGCGCGAGCTCGTGCGGATGTCGTACCTCGAGCGCGTCTCCCTCGGCGAGCGCGGTTTCTACTCGACCAAAGGCATCGACTGGGACGCCGACAGCGGCATCGGCTCGCCGTTCCTCTACTTCACGCAGGGCGTGGCGGTGTCGGAGGTCGAGATCGACCGCTTCACCGGCGCGATGCGCATCCTCCGCAGCGACCTGCTGATGGACATCGGCAAGTCGATCAACCCCGGCATCGACCGCGGCCAGATCACCGGCGCGTTCGTGCAGGGCGCCGGCTGGCTAACGAACGAGGAGCTGCGCTACGCACCGAACGGCGATCTGCTGTCGCACTCGCCGACGACGTACAAGATCCCCAACATCGGCGACCTCCCCGAGGTGTTCAACGTCGACACCATCATTAATGAGGAGAACACGGTGAACATCCGCGGCAGCAAAGCCGTCGGCGAGCCGCCGCTCCTCCTCGGCATCTCGGTGTTCATGGCCGTGAAGAACGCGCTGCGCTTCGTGAGCGGCGGCGAGATCCCGAAGATCAACGCGCCGGCGACGGGTGAGGAGATTCTGATGCGGCTGACGCGGTACGCGGAAAAATCCGCCGAGGTCCCGGTCGTCGCGTGATCCTTCGCTCGAAGAACGTCCTCGGCCACGGCGCCGCCTCGATCCACATCCGCGACGGCCGCATCGAGCGCGTCTCGCACTTTGACGACGTCGAGGGCGACATCACCGACTACGGCGACCTCACGATCATGCCGGGCGTCGTCGACTCGCACGTGCACGTGAACGAGCCGGGACGCACGGAGTGGGAAGGGTTCGCGACGGCGACGCGGGCGGCGGCGGCGGGGGGCGTCACGACGATTGTCGACATGCCGCTGAACTCCATCCCGCCGACGACGTCCGTCGATGCGTTGATGCGGAAGGCCGCGGCGATGGAAGGACAGCTGCGCGTCGATGTGGCGTTGTGGGGAGGTGCCGTTCCGGGCAATGCGCCGCAGCTGCGTGACATGCTCGCGCACGGAGCGGCCGGCTTCAAATGCTTCCTCGTCGACAGCGGTGTGCCGGAGTTCGGCAACCTCGATGCGGACGGGCTGAAGCTTGCGCTCGAGGCGATGCGCGACACCAACGCGCCGCTGCTCGTACACGCCGAGCTGCCGGAGCACATCCACGACGTCACCGGCGATCCGCGCGCGTACGCGAGCTACCTCGCGTCGCGGCCGAAGAGCGCGGAGGATGCGGCGATCGAGCTCGTGTCGCGCAACACGGCGAACAGCGGCGCACGCGCGCACATCGTCCACCTCTCGTCCGCCGGCGGACTCGACACGCTGCGCCGCGCGCGCGACGCGCGGATCGCGCTCACCGCTGAGACCACGCCGCACTATCTCTACTTCGACGCCGAGGCCATTCCGGACGGCGCGCCGCAATTCAAGTGCGCGCCGCCGATCCGCGAGCATCGCAATCGCGAAGAGCTGTGGCGCGGCATCGACGACGAGCTGATCACCGCGATCGTCAGCGATCACTCGCCCTGCACGCCGGAGCTGAAGAAATTGAGCGAAGGCAACTTCGCGCACGCGTGGGGCGGCATCTCGTCGCTGCAGTTCGCGCTGCCGATCGTCTGGACCGAGGCGCGCAAACGCGGCGTCGCGCTGGAGCGCATCTCGCATCTGATGAGCGAAGGTCCGGCGCAGCTCGCCGGCCTCGCGCATCGCAAAGGGAAGCTCGCCGCCGGGTATGATGCCGATCTCGTGGTGTTCAATCCTGATGCGCGTTTCCGCGTCGAGCCGGCGATGATCGAGCATCGCCACAAGGTCACGCCGTACGCCGGCCACGAGCTGTTCGGCGTGGTGAAGGCGACGTACGTGCGCGGCCAGCTCGCCGGTGACGCAACGATCGGAACATGGATTCGGCCTTGAAGGAGGAAACGATGAAGACACTCGTACTTGCAACCGCCCTGACCCTCGCCGCCTCGCTGTCGTTCGCCGCCAACACCTACCAGGTCACCGGTCCCGTGCTCGCGATCAAGGGCAACACGATCGTCGTGCAGAAGGGAAGCGAGAAGTGGGAAGTCGACAAGGACGCCGCGACGAAGATCAGCGGTGAACTGAAAGTCGGCGCGAAGGTGACGATCGAGTACCGCATGACGGCGACGAAGATCGACGTGAAGAACGAGAAGCCGGCTCCCGCGAAGAAGAAATAGCCGCGATGAGTTTCCGCGACCTCGTCGATCTCGCCTCCGAACGCCTCGGCGGCACGGTGCTCTTCGCCACCGACGACTACTTCGCCGAAAAAGAAAACCTGCTGAAGCAGCCGGCCGCGATCTGGAAAGAGCACGAGTACACCGACCGCGGCAAATGGATGGACGGCTGGGAGTCGCGCCGCAAGCGCGTCGAGGGCCACGACTACGCGATCATCCGCCTCGGCGCGCCGGGCGTGATCCGCGGCGTGGTCGTCGACACCGCGTTCTTCCGCGGCAACTACCCGTCGCACTGTTCGATCGAAGCAACGGTGGCGAAGCCGGAGACGCCGCACGACGCGCTCGCGAACTGGATCGAGATCCTGCCGCAATCGGCGCTGAAGGGCGATTCGCAGAACGACTTCGCGATCGAGTCGCCGCTCGCGTTCACGCATCTGCGCTTCCACATCTATCCCGACGGCGGAGTCGCGCGGCTGCGCGTGCACGGCGAGGTCGTCCCCGACTGGCATCGCGAAGGTGGACTCGCCAATGAGCTCGATCTCGCGGCGATCGAACATGGCGGCCAGGTGCTGACCTGCAGCGACATGTTCTTCGGTCCGAAGCACAACCTGATCATGCCGGGCCGCGCGTTCAACATGAGCGACGGCTGGGAGACGAAGCGCAGCCGCGGGCCGAATCACAAGGACTGGGTCATCGTGCAGCTCGCGTGCGAGGCGCACGTGCGCCGCATCGAGCTCGACACGAGCTGGTTCAAGGGCAATTTCCCCGACACCGCATCGCTCGATGCGTCGCGCGATGGCGAGTCGTGGCAGGAGATCCTACCGCGCACGAAGATGCTCGCCGACACGCGGCACATCTACGACGTCGATGCCGTCGCGACGCACATCCGCCTCAACGTCTATCCGGACGGCGGCGTCGCTCGCATGCGCGTGTACGGACGCGCGACCGAGGCGGGACGCGCGGCGATGATCGCGCAGCACATCAACACGCTGGCCGACGGCGATGCACTGCGCCGCGTGTGCGGATCGAGCGAATGGGTCCGTCGCATGCTCGCCGCCCGCCCGATGGACGACGCCTTCGCCACCTCGGATGCGATCTGGTCGTCGCTCTCCGAGGAGGATTGGCGCGAGGCGTTCGCGGCGCATCCGCGCATCGGCGAGAAGAAGGGCGGCGCGTGGTCCGCGCAGGAACAGAGCGGCGTGCGCACCGCGGCCGACCAGACGATGCAGCAGCTCGCCGACGCGAATCGCGCGTACGAGGAGCGCTTCGGCCACATCTACATCGTCTGCGCGACCGGCAAGTCGGCCGACGAAATGCTGCGCCTCTGCCTCGAGCGGCTGGGGAACGATCCGAAGAAAGAGTTGAGTGTCGCGGCCGAGGAGCAGCGGAAGATCATGCGGTTGCGACTGGCGAAGCTGGTGGAATGATGGGCATCTCGACACACGTCCTCGACACATCCAAAGGGCGCCCCGCCGCCGGGGTGAAGATCACGCTCGAATTCGATCACGGCGGCTTCGACGTCGTCTGTCATGGCAAGACCAACGACGACGGGCGGCTGCGACTCATCGAGCAGCCCGACCGCGGCACGTATCGCATCACGTTCGAGACCGGCGAATACTTCGGCGGCGAGACGTTCTTCCCGGTCGCCACGATCACATTCGAGGTCGTCGACCCCGCGCAGCACTATCATGTACCCCTACTCGTCAGTCCATACGGCTACTCGACCTACAGGGGGAGCTAATGAAGCGGATCATCCTCGCGGCGATCGTCGGCGGTCTCATCGTCTTCATCTGGAGCGCCATCGCGCACATGCTCACGCCGCTCGGCACGATGGGGCTGACCAACCTCCCGAACGAAGCGCCGGTCGTGGATGCGATCCGCGGCAACGTGCCGAAGTCCGGCATGTACTTCTTCCCCGGCATGGATCCGGCGCAGAAGCCGACGCCGGAGTACGAACGGAAATACAAGAGCGGTCCCACCGGCCTGCTCATCGTGACGGTGGGCGGCAGCGAGATGGTTTCGCCGCGGCAGCTCGGCTCCGAGCTCGTCACGAACATCATCGGCGCGTACATCGCGGCGATCCTCGCGGCGATGATGGTCGGCACGCGGATGCGCCGCGCCTCCGCCATCGCGCTGCTCGCGATCTTCGCCAGCGTCTCGCTCAGCTTCAGCTACTGGATCTGGTACGGCTTCCCGGCGGCGTTCGTGCTCGGTGAGTTGGTGACGGAGCTGATCGGCTGGTTCCTCGCGGGGCTGGCGATCGCGAAGATCGTCCCCCCGCCCGTGGAGCGCTGATCGTGCTCGCCGGATTCGTGATCGCGACGATGTTCACGCTCACCGACAAGCACATCAACCTGCTGCGTCACGCGCTGGTCCTCTGGGCGCCGATCGAATCGGGCGCGCCGGCCGTGATGATCACGCCGCTGCAGGCCGGCAAAGAAAACGGGACGCCGGAGTTCTACGCCGACGTCGCGAAACGCGCGGGCCTGACCTCCGTCGACAAAGCGCAGATCGATCAATTGATTGCCGACATGCCCGAGGCACTCGCGCAACTGCTCGCACAGGGAAAGCTCGCGGCGGGGACATATCGCTACGACAACCCGCTCGCCGCCGTTTCGTTCGCGGCGAACGCGCTGCCGGATGAGCAGATGCATCTGGCGAAGGAGAAGAGCGTCTCGTTCGCGTTCACCGAACGCCACGCGAAGCTGCTGCACAACGCGCGCTGGCGCGGCATGTTCATGAACCCGAAGCGGCCGTACGGCGACATGACCGCGTTCGAGCGCGACATGGCGGCGATCCTCGGCGAGCCCGAGGACGAGCAGAAGCTGTGGACGCTGCACACCGAGATGCTGCCCGCGTTGCAGGTGTGGCTGCTGAAGGCGAGCATCGCGCCGGGCGACTATCCGCGGATCGAGCTCGACACACCGCTGATGTGAGCTGCAACCCGCGCGCGCTGCGGCCGTAATTCAACGGAGCATGGCTCGTTTCTGGTTGGGCGTCATCTGTCTGCTGATCGCCGCGCTTTGTGCGTGGAACGCCGTCGGCTTCGGCATCGCGGCGCTCGTGCCCGGCACGCCGAAGATCTCGCCGGTCATCCCGTTCATCTTCGGCACGTTCGCCTTCATCGCCGCGATCGGGCTCTGGGTCGCGGAGCTCCGCACGATGAGCGGCGACGATCCGTTCGCCGGCAAGCGCGGAATGCTGATCGCGATGATGGTCATCGCCCTGGTCGCGGTCTTCGGGCTGACGGTGGCGGCGTTCGTCAACGGAGATGCGTGGCGCGGATTCTTCGACGGCCTACGCGGCTGACGCGCGCCGCCCCTTCATGATCTTCACGAAGGACCGGCTGCGCAGCTCGTCGAGCGTCAGTCCCGTCGCCAGCGCCTCCTCCTCCGTGATCGCGCCGCAGTTGAGCGCGCGGAGGAAGTAGTTCAGCAGGCCCTGTCCCGTCGCGGCGTCGTCGAACACGTCGCCGACCAGCGTCGCCTGACCCGCCTTCTCGATGAAATTGCGCAGCCGCTCCGTCGCCGCCGCCGCTCCTTCGAGGAAAAACGAGTAGACCGCGGCGTAGCGCGTCGGCAGCTGCGCGGGATTCAGATCCCACCCCTGGTAGTAAGCGTTGACGAGCGAGTGGCGAATGTGATCGACGTGCAGGCGCCACGCGCGATGGACGATGCTGCGGTTGTCGGCGACCTGTTCCGGCGTGAGATTCGCCCCGCGATGCGGCGCGATCGGCATGATGTTCGTCGCGCCGTCGGACAGCCATAAGCCGGTGCCCGCGTACGCCACCTGCATCATGTGCCGCGCGAAATCGCACGCCGGATGGTCCATCCGCTGGTGCGCCGCGGTGATGTTGCAGCTCGCGGTGTAGTCGTACGTCCCGAAGTGCGCCGCGACCGCCTTGCCGCGCGCGGCCTGCAGAAAGAGCGGCAGGTTCGACACGCCGTTCTCGCTGAGGATCGACTGCGTCGTCTCGATCATGAACTCGAGCTGCAGCGAGCCCGCGGCGAGGCCGAGCCGCGGCTCGAGCGCGTCGTAGAGATCGGCCAGCATCGTCACCTGCTGCGGCAGCTGGATCTTCGGCAGCGTGACGACGAACCACGGCGGGAGCTTCCCCGCTTTTTCGACGAGCGTCGTCAGGAAGATGTCGAGCGTGCGCACCGAGCGCCGCATCAGCTCCTGCGTGAACGGCTTGATGCGGATGCCGATGAACGGCGGCAGCGTCCCGTTCTTCAAGCCGGTCGCCACTTCGGTCGCCGCGGCCGCCGCATGCCCGTCCTCTTCGTTGTCCGGACGATTGCCGTAACCGTCCTCGAAGTCGATCCGGAAATCCTCCACCGGCTCGCGCTTCAGCTTCTCCAGCACGCGCGCGTAGATGCGGTCGGCGACCGACTCATCGAGCCCGATGGCGTGCGCGAACGTCGCCGCGTCGGGCGCGAATTCATCGAGAGAACGCAGCGCCAGCGCGCCGAGCTTCACCGTCGTGTCGGACTTGAAGAGGTGCGCCCCGCCGTACACCGTGTGCACCGGCTGGCGCGCGCCGGAGTCGCCGGGAAAGCGCTGCGTGAATGGAATGAGCGCGCGCTCGAGCGGAGCGGCCGCGTTGTCGATTTCGTTTTGTGTGAGTGTCATCAATGTTCCCGGATCATCTTTGCCACGCCCCACCCGACCAGCACCAGCACCGCCAGCACGATCCAGTCGTAGCTGCGCGTGGCCACCGGAAAGTGATTGCTCAGCATGATGAGCACCACGGGAAGGACGATGAACGTGTTGTGCTTCGAACGATTTTTCGCGCGGTCGGCGAGCGTCATGTCGGCCGGCTGCCCCGCACGTGTCGCGGCGATGAGCTGCCGCTGCGCGGGGAGGATGCGCATCCAGACGTTCGCGGCCATGAACGTGCCGAGCATCGCGCCCGTCTGCATGTACGCGGCGCGGCCGTCGAACACGCGCGTGAAGCCGTAGATCGCGCCGACGAGCAACGCATACGACACGATCGCGCCGCCGATCTCGCTCTTCGCCAGCGGCGAGATCCACATCAGGTCGTAGACCAGCCAGCCGACGATGATCGAGGCCACGCTGATCGCGATCTGCTTCGCGCCG